>ERZ1673739.644-NODE-644-length-47569-cov-7.497937_pt1 | contig 47569 bp, 43 predicted proteins | sample MGYA00580210_ERZ1673739 | MGnify/ENA primary metagenome ERZ1673739 (study PRJEB41218, sample SAMN15661749) | gut metagenome | host: Homo sapiens | place: Canada: London | collected 2015-08-20/2019-03-30 | study: EMG produced TPA metagenomics assembly of... | reverse complement strand
TCTTAGAACCATATGTTGACGGACTCACGTTCCAGTATACGGTCAGTCCGGTGGCGATGGAGAATGCGCTGGGAGCACAGATGGATGTTCTCTCCGGAGCGTACAATCCAACTGGAAAGATGAGCCTGACAATGGTATCTTCTCCAGAGGTGATCCGCATCGAAGAAAAGGAACTGGATGGCGTTATGCGGGAAGTATGTGTTTCTCCAAATGATGTTCCGGGATATGACAAAGATGCATATATCGATCCGGAGATTTTGGCGAACGTGAAGGGCGGAAGTTACGCATACTGCGATGAAGATGGTAATTACTATCGGTCAGGATTTGGTTTGAGCTATTAGTCTCATCATAGAAAAAGTAAAAAGCGGCAGGGGGATACACAGGTCAGGTGTATCCTTCTGTCGCTTTTGGGGAATGAGAAGTTTTATCAATTATTTTAAGGAGGGAACTATCATCCCCATATTATGCCGGATAAAATCCGCTTGGGCTGTCGTTTAGATTGATCATAATATTCTTTTGCTGGCTGTAAGCATCGAGAATTGCCTTGTCATTCTCGCGACCGATGCCGGATTGTTTGTAGCCTCCAAATGGAGCGCCTTCCGGAATCTGATTGTATGTGTTGATCCACATACGGCCAGTCTCAATACTTCTTGCGACGCGCAGGGCACGGTGGATATCTTTTGTCCAGACAGCTCCGCCAAGACCATAGTCGGAATCATTTGCAAGGGCAATGACTTCTTCTTCTGTCTGAAATTTAATCACGACAGCTACTGGTCCGAAGATTTCTTCCTGTGCAACACGCATATCATTGGTAACGTCTGTGATCAATGTCGGCTGGATGAAGTTTCCTTTCTCACATCCATGTTCGGTATAAGCGTGACCGCCGCATGCGATGGTTGCCCCTTCCTGTTTCGCAGATTCGATGCAGGATAAGATTTTCTCCGCCTGTCGCTTACTGATCTGAGATCCCATCTGTGTCTCAGGATCCAGCGGATCGCCGATAGTTACTTTCTGGAATGCAGTCACAAGTTCTGAGACAAACCGGTCGTAAATCGATTCGTGTACGAAAACGCGGGATCCGGCACAGCATACCTGTCCCTGATTAAAGAGAATACCAAGCTGTACGCCATCGATAGCTGCATCCCAGTTACAGTCGTCAAAGATGATGTTAGCACTTTTTCCGCCCAGTTCCAGTGTAGCCGGGATGAGTCTTTCGGCAGCGGCAACAGCAATGTCCCTTCCAATCTCTGTGGATCCGGTGAAAGCAAGCTTGCTAAGTCCCGGATGCTCGAGAAGGTACTGACCTGATTTTGAACCAGAACCAGTGATAAGGTTTAGTACACCTGCCGGGAGCAGATCCTGGATCAATTCTGTAAATACAAGCATACTTAACGATGTCTCAGAAGAAGGTTTAAATACGATACAGTCGCCGGCTGCGATTGCAGGAGCAAGCTTCCATGCTGCCATCAGGAACGGGAAATTCCACGGCACGATCTGTCCGACGACGCCGATTGGCTCGCGGAGCACAAGGCTCATCATATTGCCGTCTAAAACAGAGGCGGTTCCTTCATCTGTGCGGATCAAACTTGCGTAGTAGCGGAAATGGCGGATGGAATAAGGAATATCGATCGTGGAAGTTTCGCGGATCGGTTTTCCGTTGTCCATCGTTTCCACCTGTGCCAGCCATTCTTTATTTTCTTCAATGCGGTCTGCGATTTTTTCTAAGATGAGTGCGCGCGCCTCTTTTGTCTGTGTCTTCCACTCTGGGAAAGCTTTCCATGCTGCCTCCACAGCAGCATCCACATCTTCTTTTGTTGCCTGTGCGCACTGTGCAAGAATTTCTCCGTTTGCCGGATTGGTACTCGTATAGACTGCTTTGTCTGAAGCGTCTCTCCATTGTCCTCCGATAAATAATCCATAATGTTCTTTTAATGTATGTTTTTGATTGTTCATAAAAATTACCTCCAAAATTCAATTCAAAATCAATTGCTGTCACCAGCGCTTTACTTTTGTCTGCCCTTAGTCTACAATAGAAACTGATACCTTGAAATAACCAAAAAAATGTTTTTATAGGAGACCAGATTTTGCTTATTTATGATTTGGAACAGAGAGACGGAAAGTCGAAATATGAATATTTGTATCAATGTCTGAAGGAAGATATTTTGAATGGAAAACTTGCAGAGGGTGAAAAAATGCCGTCAAAAAGACAACTTGCAAAGGAAAATGGAATCAGTGTGCGGACCGTGATCAATGCGTATGAACAGTTGCAGATGGAAGGATACCTGCAGTCGAGGGAGCGGAGTGGATATTATGTGGTATCTGATTTTGATTCACCTTTAAGGTACCAGAAGATTACAATCCCCAATCCGACTCCGGAAAAAGAAGAAAAATGGGTGGCAGACTTTGCCTCAAATACAACAGTATACGAGAAATTTCCATTTTCGATGTGGACGAAAGTCATGCGACAGGTGCTTGGGGACTACAATCTGCATCTGATCATGCGTGGAGAATTTCTCGGAAGCCCGGAACTTCGGTATGAGATTGCAAAATATTTGTATCACAACCGAAGCATGGTAGTATCCCCGGACTGTATTGTGATCGGAACCGGGATTGAGTATTTGTATTCAAAATTGATCGGGCTGCTTCCGGAACATGCAGTGTATGCGGTGGAAAATCCCGGATACAGAAAAATCCGGCTGATCTATGAAGAACTCGGAGTGAAGTGGACTTGGACGGCTATGGCGGAAAACGGAATTCATATGGGAAGTCTGCGAAGCAGCCAGGCAACAGTTGTCCATACCTCGCCCGAACACCACTATCCGCTTGGGACGGTGATGTCTGCAAGACGCAGACAGGAATTGCTGAAGTGGCTGGAGGAATCGGAAGAACATTATATTATAGAAGATGATTACGACTGCGAGTTCCGCTATAACGGGCATTCGATTCCGGCGCTTTTCGGTCTGGATACAAGCGGGCGTGTCATTTATATGAATACGTTCAGTAAGACATTAAGTCCCGGGATCCGGATCAGCTATATGGTGCTGCCGCCAAAGCTTCTGGAACGTTATGTGAACTCGGCAAACTTTTTTTCGAATACTTCGTCGAATCTGGAACAGCATACGCTGGCAAGATTTTTGCGTGATGGGTATTTTGACCGCCACCTGAACCGGCTGCGTAAGTATTATCTAAGTCAGGGAGAAAAGTTGAAGCATGCAATTGCATGCACACCGACCATTCCGGTGGAAGAAATTGTCGGAATGGAGACGGGCACGCATCTGCTCGTAAAACTTCATACAGAGCTTCCCGATGCGGAAGTGAAGCGGCGGGCACAAGAAAGGGGAATTCATCTTTGCTGTCTGTCGGAGTTTTGTATCGAAGAGCAGAAGCGGTACGAACATGTGCTGGTACTCAACTATTCTGGCATGGAAGAAGAACGGATGCAGGAGGTTGCAGAGCTTCTTGGAGGAGTGTTTGATTCTGAGATTGCAGAGAAGCGGGAATAAAAAGCAGAGGGGAAAGGATTGACGGTATTTCCTGTGAATTGTATAATAAAAGCGCCAAGGTTGCAAATAAGAAAAATAGGATATAGGTAAAAGAGATGAAGACGATCATTATTGGAATTGCAGGTGGGACCGGATCTGGAAAGTCCACCTTCACAAGAAAGTTAAAAAAAGAATTTAAAGACGATGTGGCAGTGCTCTACCATGATAACTATTACCGGGATCAAAGTGATATTCCGCTGGAAGAGCGCCGTAAGACGAATTATGACCATCCGGATGCGATGGAGACAGAGCTGCTTGTCAGACAGCTGCAGGAGTTAAAAGAAGGAAAGACGATACAGTGTCCGACCTATGACTACACACTTCACACAAGGTCAAGCGAAGTTGTGACTGTAGAGCCAAAGAAAGTAATTTTATTAGAAGGAATCCTTGTCCTGGCAGACGAACGGCTGAGAGATCTGATGGATATCAAGGTGTATGTAGAGGCCGATGCAGATGAGAGAATTCTCCGCAGGATTATTCGTGATGTCAAAGAGCGTGGGCGCGATATGGAAGGCGTTGTGGAGCAGTATCTTACAACTGTCAAACCGATGCATTATCTCTATGTAGAACCGACAAGGAGTACTGCAGATATCGTGATCAACAGCGGTATGAATCCGATCGCCTTTGAACTGGTGAAAAATACGATTCAGAAGATACTGGACGAAGAGGCGTAGATAGAGATCTGTAAAAAGAATGTGGAAACAGATGCAAAGGAGTAAATGGGAAAGATTTATACAACGAGGTGGACAATGGGACGGGGAATATTTTATACGATGATCGGGTATGTTTCCGGGAGTGTGTTATATGCAAAAGTATTTGGGAAGCTATTCTGCCAGAAAGATGTGACGAAAGATACGATTGACGGGAATCCCGGAACGACAAATGCATTTCTAAATGGAGGAATATGGTGTGGCATCTGCACGTTGTTGTGCGATCTTTTAAAAGGAATTTTGCCGGTGTATGCTTACATGCATGGACTGCCGGGGGCAGATATCTGGATTACGTTTGTGCTGGCAGCACCGGTTGCCGGACATATCTTCCCGGTATTTCATCGTTTTCGTGGAGGAAAAGGGATTGCAGTTTCTTTCGGGGTGCTGCTCGGACTCTATCCATATATGAAACCAGTGCTGCTGCTGGCATGTTGTTTTCTCTTATTCTCCTTTGTGATTGTGATCACGCCAAATTATCATAAGACATTTGCGACGTATCTTTTTGCGACGATTCTCGTATTGTTTTTTGGAAAAAATTCTTACGTCAGCCTGGGAATGATTCTGATCTCTGCGCTGGTACTTGGCAAGCTGATGCTTTGCCGGGAAGAAAGAGAGGAAATTAAGGTGAAACTATTATGAATGTACTGATTTTGTCTTGTGATACCGGTGGAGGACATAATTCTGCTGCCAGATCCATCCAGAAAGAACTGATCCGGAGAGGACATCAGGCGGTCTTTTTAAATCCATTTGAACTGTCCGGAAAGCGCGTTGCAGGAGCGGTAGGTGGAGCTTATGTAAAATTGGTCCAGAAGCATCCGCGGGCATTTGGGATGCTGTATAAGCTCGGGGCATTTGTAAGCAGACTGCCCGGCAGATCTCCGGTTTATTATGCAAACAGCCTTGTGGCAAGGCATCTGGCAAAGTATCTGGAACAGAAGTCTTACGATGCCATTGTGATGCCGCATCTGTACCCTGCGGAGATGATCTCCTACTTAAAAAGAAAAGGGTGGAATTGTCCGAAGTCGGTCTATGTGGCGACGGACTACACCTGTATTCCTTTTACCGGGGAGACGGAGTGTGATTATTATGTGATCCCCCATGAGGAGTTAGAACTGGAATTTGTCCGAAAAGGGGTAAAGAAACAGAAGCTTCGCGCATTTGGCATTCCGGTAGATGAGACATTTTGTTCCAAGGAAACGAAGCAGCAGGCGCGAGAGAAGCTTGGGATGAGCGAGGACGGCATCTACTATCTCGTAGCAGGAGGAAGCATCGGTGCCGGGAAAATCCAACAGTTGCTGGATTTGATGCGAGAAGCGCTGGAAGAGGTGGAGCAGGCGGTGGTGATCTGTGGAAGGAACAAGAAGCTGGAGAAGAAGCTTCGCAAGCGCTATGCCGGTTATAAAAATATTTCTATTATAGGAAGTACTGACCAGATGGCAACCTATATGCGGGCATGTGACGTTCTCTATTCGAAGCCGGGAGGACTTTCCTCCACCGAAGCGGCTGTGATCGGAATACCGTTGATCCATCTGACACCGATTCCGGGGTGTGAGACAAGAAACCGCATATTTTTCCAGAAACATGGCATGTGTCTTGCTCCCCATATGATCGAAGATCAGTTGCTTGCGGGGCGGAAACTGATGAAAAATACAAGACCGGCAGGAAGGATGATCGAAAATCAACAAAATACTGTACCGGCAGATGCTGTGGAGCGTATTTGTGATTTGCTGGAACAGATGTAAAAAGAATAAGAGAATCGCCCACAGAAGATCAATCATGTACGGATCTTCTGTGGGTGATTCTCTTTTGTTATGATTTTACGATCGTGGAAAACCGCTGCTGTAATGGAGTTTGTAATCTTCCGTAATAAATACTGCCTCTGTATCCGGAAGATCTTCGATGAATTTCATACCTTTTTCGAGACCAAGGGAAAAGCAGGCAGTGCTGAGTCCATCTCCATCTACGGATTTTTCGGACAGGATTGTGACGGACACAAGTGAGTTGTCATAAGGGTATCCCGTTTTTGGATTTAACAAGTGATGGTAGAACTTGCCGCCTTTTTCAAAAGAACGCTCGTAGATCCCGGAGGAGACAATGGATTTGTCCCGCACCTGGATTGTCGACACGGTCTCACTTCGTTTTGCAAAAGGCTTTTGGATTCCGATTCCGAAAGCATCTCCATCCGGCTTTTCTCCGACACAGAGGACGTTTCCACCAAGGTTGATTACGGCGCTTGTTACCCCATGCTCTAACAGAAATTCTTTTATTTTGTCAGCGATGTAGCCTTTGGCGATCGCTCCCAGGTCAAGCTGCATTCCCTCCTGCAAAAACCGGACACGGTTTTCTTTTACAATGACCTTTCGATAATCTACCAGCGGAAGTGCAGCAGAGATCTTGGCATCCGACGGCACCACCTTTTCTTCAGAAGTAAAATCCCACAGAGCAGAGACCGGACCAATGGTGATGTCGAAGGCTCCGCCAGATTTCTCACAGTAGGAGAGAGCGGCAGTGAGCAGTTCCGTCATCTCCGGTGAGATACAGAAAAAACTGTCTTCCTGTGGAAGAAGACCATGATTGAGCTGGTAGAGCTCGCTTGTCGGGAGTGTGCGGCTGAACAGATTTTCGTATTTGTCGCAGAGATTGATCGCTTCCGCAAGCAGTTTCTCATCTGTAGAGTCATAGAGCGTTACAGTAACAACGGTATTCAGTTTAAAAGCAGTGTCAGAAATAGGAGCTTTTGCAGTTTCATCTGTTCCCGAAGATTGCTTTTTCTGCTGCTGAAAAGAGAAAAGCAGGAGCAGCAGGAAGACAAGAAGCACAATTCCTGTCTGAAATATTCGTCTGTGAAAGTTAGTCATTGCTTCTATGAGCCTCCTTCCATGAGTAGAGGAGTGCATCCGAAGATTGGATCGCATAGTCAGCAATCTGTTCATAAGGAATCTTTAGCCCATCGTGGAACCATTTCCGGATGATTCCAATGATTCCGCAGACGCGGAACGTATAGAGATAATCAAAAGAGTCCGGATCAAATGCATCGCAGCTTTCTTGCATCAAAGTGCGACTGACATCGTATTGCAGTGCGAACAGACGCTCGAGAAATGCATCTTCCGAATGAAGGATCAGTACACGGCAGGAGTCCATATTTTCATAGAGAAAACGAAAGATATCACAGATCAGTGCACGGTTGTCCGCATAAGGTTTCTGCTGTTGGGTAAACAGTGCCATCTGTTCGAGAAAATCGTCCTGGACCTGCCGATATAATGCAAAGATATCTTCAAAGTTCGAATAAAATGTAGTGCGGTTGACGTCGGCAGTCTCACAGAGCTTCTGTACGGTAATCTTGGAGAGCGGCTGGTCGACCAGTAATTTGAGCAGAGCTTCCTTTAGTACTTTTTGGGAGTAAGCTCTCTTTCGATGTAATTTTTCCTGTTGCATAAAAACACCTTTCTATAAACATTCAAAAATGGTTTATTTGTAAATCATAACACAAAGAAAGGAAAACGACAAAGAAAAATAGAAGAAAAACAACAGATATAGGAAAAGTGTCGGTTTCAAAACGGAATGTCCATGATTGTTGATTGAACGGAAAAATCGGATATGCTATGATAAAACAAATTGATAGGAAAAGGAGAAGATATCATGAGAACTGTAATGGAATTAAATAAAAACTGGTATTTTCAAAAAGAAAATGTCGGACTTCCGCAGGAACTTCCTTGTGACTGGGCAAAAGTAGATCTGCCTCACACATGGAACGCTGTAGATGGCCAGGACGGAAGAGGAGAATACTACCGCGGAGCATGCTGGTATGCAAAAAGCTTTGAGACACCGGAGTGTATGGATGGATACCGTGTCTATGTAGAAGTGCTGGCAGCAGCATTGTCCGGACGCGTGTATGTAAATGGACAGGAAGTGGCATATCACGAAGGCGGATTCTCTACTTTCCGTGCGGATGTGACAGAAGCATTGCACGCGCAGGGAGAAAATCTTCTTGTGATCGAAGTGGACAATGGAGAGAAGAGCCACATCTATCCACAGGTTGCAGATTTTACATTCTATGGCGGATTGTACCGCGGTGTCAATCTGATCCTTGTGCCGGAAGTTCATTTTGATCTGGATTTTTATGGAGCTCCGGGACTGAAAGTAACTCCGGTTGTCAAAGGAAAAGATGCAGAGATCAAGTTGGAATCCTGGGTGAAAAATGCAGACGAAAATTATACTGTCAGATACCAGATCAAAGATGCAGATGGAAACGTTGTAGCAGAAAGCTGGAGACCGGCAGAGCAGCCATCAGTCGTTCAGTTCCTTCCGGATGCACATCTGTGGCAGGGTGTGGAAGATCCATATCTTTACACATGTACAGCAGAACTGGTACGCCGCAATGAAACGGTCGATGAGGTTACTGTACGTTTTGGTATCCGTGAATTTTATGTCGACAAAGAAAAAGGATTTTTCTTAAATGGAAAACCGATGAAACTGCGTGGAGTTTCCAGACATCAGGATAAGCTGTATCAGGGAAATGCACTGACAAAAGAAGATCACCGTCTTGATGCGGATCTGATCCGGGAAGTTGGAGCAAATACGATCCGTCTTGCACACTATCAGCACAGTCAGGATTTCTATGATGTATGCGATGAGTATGGATTTGTCGTATGGGCAGAGATCCCGTACATCAGCAGCCAGAGCGATGATCCGGCGGCACATGAAAACTGCCGTCAGCAGATGAAAGATCTGATCTATCAGAACTACAATCATGCATGTATCTGCTTCTGGGGAATCTCAAATGAGATTACGATCCACGGTGAGAAACCAGGGCTTGTGGACAACCACAGAGATCTCAATGCCCTTGTCAAAGAGCTGGATCCGACCAGACTGACAACAATGGCACATGTGACATTGCTCTCCCAGGACAGCGATCTTCACAGTGTGACAGATGTAGAAAGCTATAATCACTATTTCGGATGGTACGGCGGAAAATATGAGCAGAACTCTGTATGGTTTGACGATTATCATAAGAAATATCCGGATCGCTGCATCGGACTTTCTGAGTATGGTGCAGAAGGAATCATTACTTATCAGCCGGATGAGCCGAAGTGCAGAGATTACTCTGAGGCATATCAGGCAGAGTACCATGAGTTCATGGTGAAAATGTTGATGGAGCGCGACTATATCTGGAGCAGCCATGTATGGAACATGTTCGACTTCGGTTGTGCAGCCAGAGATGAAGGTGGAGTGGCAGGAAGAAATAACAAAGGTCTTGTTACTATCGACAGAAAGATCAAAAAGGAAGCCTTCTACTTATACAAAGCATACTGGAGCAGCGAACCATTTGTATACGTTTGCGGTCGCAGATACGCACAGAGAGCCGGGGAGACTACAACAGTAAAAGTGTACTCGAACCAGCCGGCAGTGCAGCTTTATGTAGACGGAGAATTATTTGCAGAGCAGAGCGGAGAGAAGATTTTTGTATTTGAAGGAGTTCCGCTTCACGAAGGATTTACACAGATCACTGCAAGATACAATGACTGCACAGATTCTCTCGCACTTGAAAAAGTAGCAGAAAAACCGGAGATCTACACACTTCCGAAGAATGAAGATGAGGAAGGAATGGAAGGAGCAGCCAACTGGTTTGATCAGGCGGCAGCAGAAGCAGCAAACGCAGGCGAGATGGTATTTCCGGAAGGATATTTCTCTATCCGCGACAAGATCACAGATATCATTGAAAATGATGAGGCGGCTGCAATTCTCAGCGGAGCTTTATCTGCAATGTCTGGTATGAAATTAAACAAAGGAATGTTAAAGATGCTCGGCGGAAAGACATTAGAAGAAATGATCCAGATGGTAGGACAGATGGGACAGGAAATTCCGGAGCAGGGCGTAAAAGTCTTAAATCTTCAGTTAAATAAAATCAAAAAATAAATCAGAATTCGTGAAATGTATTTGCGAAATCAGAAAGAGATGCCGGTGGACAAAAACAAGACCGGCATCTCTTTTTTGATCTGATTCATAGATTCTTGTTTCCGTGCAGGAGGTTTGCACAGGAGAAAGAAATAAGAATTGATTTGCAGGCGCCGGACCGTTATAATAACTGTATAAAAAGCGGTAACAAACCGGCAGAAAAGAGGTAAGATTTTATGTGGGAATTAGAGAAGGCGGTGCTGATCACAAATAATGACAGAGTGTATGAAAAATACAAAGATCAGTTGCAGGTGATCTTGCTAAAGACGTATGAGGAAGTGCTGATCAAGGCGCGAGATATGGTATACGACAGACACCAGCTGCTGACACATCCGCAGGCATCCAGTCTGAAGCCAAATCAGACGCCGTTTCGTTCTGTTGTCGTATATCCGAAGGGCGAGGAAGACAACATGAAAGATATCATGCTGATTGAGAAGTGCATTGAGACATTCCGTCAGTGGCAGGAGATTGCAAAGACACCGGAAGATTATGAGGAAAAAGTGGCAGAGGACTTTAAAACGATCGATCTGTCTGTCGTAGATAATATCATTCCGAGAATCTGTTAACAGACAGCAATCTTCGCAGCAGGGGATGGCGCCGTATGGCGGAATTTTAGAAAATCGCCGAATATCAGTCAAAAAAGAGGGGGAAGAAGCGTGGCACAGGAAGAGAACAAAAGCGGATATTTCAAAGGGCTTTCCAGACAAGACTACATTAAGAAGACACACGAGATCATGAAGAAGGAAGGGGTGGAAGCTGTTTCTATTCGCAGGATCGCAGCAGAGTTAGGCTGTTCTTCGGCAAGTCTGTACAGACATTTTGAAAATCGAGAAGAACTTTTATATTACGCAGAACTGCGGACATTGAAAAGTTATATTGACAGCCTGAACCGGGCGGAACGCACCTGGTCCAACATGTGGGATATTTATGTCGGAATCTGGGATTGTTATGCGCGGGAGGCATTTGCACATCCGGAAGCATATAACCTTTTGTTTTTTATCTATCCAAACAAGAAGCTAAACAAAGCGATCCGGGAATATTATGAGATCTTTCCGGAAGATTTGAAGCGTACAAACCGGTTCTTTCAGGAAATGCTAAAGACACCGGATTTTATGTCAAGGGATTTTGAGATGTGTAAAAAATGTATCAACGATGGAGCCGTTACCTATGAGAATGCGATCCGTCTCAATCGGATGGTATGTATGTTGTTTGCAGGCTATTTTAAAAAGGTGTTGGATGAAGGAATTGAAGAATATCAGATTGGAGAGCGTGTGGATCAATTTATTAAGGATGTGGACACGATCGTGAAAGCGCTGGCAAAAGATTTGAAGGGCTACACAGGATATAAGCAAAGGATTCATTAATAAGAAGAACAATGAAATAGAGGATTTTACAGCCGATGAGTAGGTGGGAGCGAGATGCTCCTCGTTACTTGTCGGCTGTTCTTTTTGTAGCTGCTTTATATTTTTATAGAAAGAGAAGAAAATTATTTTGTACATAATGAGAGTGTTTTTTGACATATCATTTATAGATAAAAAAAATATTGAAAAATATTTATAAAAAACTTGAATGTTATCGCGATTAGATGTATAATGTGAACAACAAGTTATCACGATAACAAATCGAAGGAGGGATTTTATATGAAACTGGAACTCGGTAAAATTTTTATCAAAGACATCCAATTTTCAGACCAGACTTGTGTCAAAGATCACGTTCTTTATGTGAACAAAGAAGAGGTGGAGAAACTGGTGCTGGAAGATGACAAGTTGTTAGAGTGTCATCTGGATATTGCCCGCCCGGGCGATTCTACAAGAATCACACCGGTAAAGGATGTCATCGAGCCACGTGTCAAAGTAAGCGGCGGAGAGATCTTCCCGGGGATGATCGGAAAAGTAACCCCTCAGGTGGGAGAAGGAAGAACACACGCGCTTGACGGCTGCTGTGTTGTGACAGTCGGAAGAATCGTTGGATTCCAGGAAGGTGTCATCGATATGAGCGGACCGGCAGCAGACTACTGCCCATTTTCTAAGACTGTGAACCTCTGTGTAGTGATTGAACCAAAAGAAGGGCTGGAGACACATGTTTATGAGAAGGCAGGACGTATGGCAGGATTGAAGGTTGCCACATACCTCGGAGAAGCAGGAAGAAATGTAGAGCCAGATACGTTAGAGACATTTGAGACGAAGCCGATCTTTGAGCAGGCTGCAATGTACCCGGATCTCCCGAAAGTAGGCTATGTACACATGTTACAGTCACAGGGACTTCTGCATGACACTTACTACTACGGCGTAGATGCAAAACAGTTTATCCCGACATTTATGTATCCGACGGAGATCATGGACGGTGCGATCGTATCCGGTAACTGTGTGGCCCCATGTGATAAGGTTACTACTTACCATCACTTCCACAATCCGGTGATCGAGGATCTTTACAAACACCATGGAAAAGATGTCAACTTCATGGGCGTCATCCTCACAAACGAGAATGTATTCCTCGCTGACAAAGAGAGACATTCAGATATGGTAGCGAAACTGGCTGAGTGGATGGGATTAGACGGCGTTCTGATCACAGAAGAGGGATACGGAAATCCAGATACAGACTTAATGATGAACTGCCGCAAGGTAGAACAGAAAGGAGTCAAAGTAGTTCTGATCACGGATGAGTTCCCTGGAAAAGACGGAAAGTCACAGTCGCTTGCAGATACTTGTGAAGAAGCGACAGCGCTTGCTTCCTGCGGACAGGGAAATGCGACACTACAATTCCCTGCAATGGATAAAGTCATTGGAACAATGGAATATATCGAGAATCAGATCGGCGGATGGGCAGGATGTGTCAATCCTGACGGATCATTCGAGGCAGAACTTCAGATCATCATTGCATCTACGATTGCAAATGGTTTCAATAAGCTGGCGGCAAGAGGTTACTAGAAATCGTCGGTAAGAAAAGGAGGAGCGGGTATGGCAACATATAAAATTGTTCATTATATCAATCAGTTCTTTGCCGGAATCGGTGGAGAAGAGAAAGCAGATATCGTGCCGGAAGTAAGAGAAGGCGCAGTAGGACCAGGTACAGCACTGGAAAAGGCACTCGGTGAAGAATATGAGATCGCAGCAACTGTGATCTGTGGAGATAACTATTTCGGAGAGAACCTTGACACGGCGACAGATACGATCGTCGAGATGGTGAAACAGTACGAACCAGATGTATTCGTTGCGGGGCCGGCATTTAACGCAGGACGTTACGGTGTGGCATGTGGTACGATCTGTAAAGCAGTAGAAGAAAGACTTGGGGTTCCGGTACTGACAGCAGAGTACGAGGAAAATCCTGGTGTAGATATGTTCCGCAAAGATGTCATCATCGTGAAGACCGGTGACTCTGCTGCAACGATCCGCAAGGCAGTTCCTGTAATGGCAGCGTTGGTGAAGAAGATGGCGACAGGCGAAGAGATTCTCGGACCAGATATCGAAGGTTACCATGAGAGAGGCATCCGTGTGAACTATTTCGCAGAAGAGAGAGCTTCCGAAAGAGCGATCCAGATGCTCACAAAGAAGATGAAAGGCGAAGAATTCCACACAGACCTGCCGATGCCGAAATTTGACCGTGTAGATCCGGCAGAGCCGATCAAAGATATCAAACATGCAAAACTTGCTGTGGTAACATCTGGCGGTGTTGTTCCGACAGATAACCCGGATCACATTGAATCATCCAATGCGACAAAATATGGAGTATATTCCATTGCAGGCATGGATACTATGTCACCGAACGATTTTACAACGATCCACGGTGGATACGACAGACAGTTTGTTATGGAGAATCCAAACTTAGTCGTGCCGCTTGACGTACTCCGGGAGATGGAAAAAGACGGAGAGTTCGGAGAACTTGTCAACTATTTCTGTACGACAACTGGAACCGGTACTGCAACCGGATCAGCAGCAAAATTCGGTGATGAGATTGGAAAACGTCTCGTAGAGGATCATGTAGACGGCGTTATCCTCGTCAGCACATGAGGTACCTGTACACGTTGCGGCGCAACGATGGTAAAAGGTATCGAAAAATATGGTCTTCCTGTAGTTCATATGGCAACGGTTGTTCCGATCTCACTGACAATCGGTGCGAACAGAATCATCCCAGGTGTTGGTATCCCGTATCCACTCGGAGACCCGACACAGGGCGAAGTAGATTCTAAGAAAATCCGAAAACGTATGGTCAGACGTGCACTGAAGGCATTGCAGACACCGGTGGATGGTCAGACGGTATTTGAGAAAGACGATTTTTAAATCTGCTCTGCAAAGGGGACACCGCCGGCGTGCATATCAGAAGCGATGACATTTCCGGGAGTGTCCCCCATAGAGAGAGACAGGAGGGTATCTTATGGGAAATGGCGGCGAAAAAGTTAGTTGGAAGAGAGTTCTCATTTTAGCAGGAGCCGTGATCGCTTTTACGATCGGCTCGGGATTTGCAACCGGACAGGAAATCATTCAGTACTACACTGCATATGGAGTACAAAGTCTTCTTGTCATCCTTGTATTTGCGGTTGCGTTCCTGTATTATAACTTCAATTTTGCAAAAGCAGGTGCAGAGCAGAAGTTTGAAAGAGGAAACGATGTCTATAAATATTTCTGTGGAAAATACGTCGGTACCTTCTGCGATTATTATTCCACATTGTTCTGTTACATGTCCTTCTTCGTAATGATCGGTGGAGCGGCCTCTACACTTCATCAAGAATACGATCTTCCTACCTGGGTGGGTGGCGTGATCCTTGCTGTGCTGGCAATTTTGACGGTAGTCGGCGGGTTGAACTCACTTGTAGATGCGATTGGTATCGTAGGTCCGGTCATCGTTGTGCTCTGTATTGCGATCGGTCTGATCACTTGCATCCGTGATGGTGGAAATATTGCGGCAGGTCTTGATATTATCGAGCAGGGAGCATACGAAGGAGCAAAAGCAGGGGAGACGATGAAGAATGCAGGTGCAAACTGGTTGATTTCAGGACTTTCCTATGCGGGATTCGTTCTGTTGTGGTTTGCAAGCTTCACCGCAGCGCTCGGCTCCAAGAATAAGAAGAAAGATTTAAATTATGGTATTATCGGCGGAACTATCGCAGTCTGTGTTGCCATCGGCTTAATCGCATTTGCACAGATTGCAAACGTCAATACCGGAGCAAATGGAACTTACATCTGGAACGCGGATATTCCGAATCTGATCCTTGCTACAAAGATCTGGAAACCATTCTCTGCAATCTTTGCAATCGTTGTATTTGCAGGAATCTATACAACAGCAGTTCCACTTCTTTACAATCCGGTTTCCCGGTTTGCAAAAGAGGGAACCCCGAGATTTAAGATCCTTACAGTCGTTCTTGGTGTGGCAGGTCTGATCGTTGGATTATTCCTTCCATTCAGAGTACTTGTCAACATCATTTACGTGCTGAACGGATACGTAGGTGCGGTTCTGATCCTGTTTATGATCTGGAAGAATATCAAAGACTTCAGAAATAAGAAAAAAGCATAATGGAAAGGGATAGATCAGATAGACGTTACGTTACGATATCGATACAAACAAATCCCTGAAAAGGTCCAAACGGAAGTGATTCCGGGCGGACCTTTTCTCATGGGGGTATAAATCACCGTTTATGGGAATGGAAATATTTACCATAAAAGCAGGAAAATACTTTTAAATTATAACCATTTAAAACAAACTTTTTTCTGTCAAAACAAAACCGGGTAGGGGTACTTGAATTTCATGAAATAGTGTGCTATATATAATGTTATATATTATAATAGGAAATTACAAATGAGAAAAGAGTGGGAACATGAAAAAAACAGAAAAACATGCATTGACAGTCCGGATAGCTCTGCTTGTGATGTTAGACATTTTATTTATGCAGGTGGCATCTTTTGCCAGTCTGTGGATTCGGCATGAGTTTGACTTTCAGGCTGTAGAAGAGACGTTTATCCATACCGTGTGGAGATATATGCCGCTGAATATTTTGGTGACACTGGCTGTATTCTCCATGTTTCATCTATACACCAGCCTTTGGAAATATGCGAGCATCACGGAGTTATCCTGTATCGTTGCTGCTGTGGCAATTTCCAGTCTGCTGCACGTTCTGGGAATGGCAGTGATGGGACTTGAGATGTTTAAAAGCTATCTGTTGCTATACTTTTTGCTTTTCCTATGTATGGTCGTGGGATTGAGGTTCTCTTACCGGTTTTTCCGGTTTGTAAGAAATAAGTGTAACCGTGGAATGGTGGAGAAGCGGGAGAATGTCATGATCATCGGAGCCGGTGATGCGGGGGCTGCGATCATCAAGGAGAATCGCCTGAGCAAAGCTGCTACGAGAAAGGTCTGCTGTCTGATTGACAAAGATCCGAAGAAATGGGGAAGATATATTCTCGGATGTCCGGTTGTCGGTGGGGCGGACAAGATTATGGAATCTGTAGAAAAGTATAAGATCCAGAAGATCGTCATCGCTATTCCTTCGGCGACAAGCCAGCAGATCAAGGAATTGGTGGAGATCTGTAAAGAGACAAAATGTGAGCTGAAGATTCTCCCTGGAATTTACCAGTTGATTGACGGAGAAGTCAGCATCTCACAGTTGAGAGAAGTTGAGATCGAAGATCTACTCGGAAGAGAACCGGTCAAGGTGGATCTAGAGGAAATCTTAGGATATATCCAGGGAAAAACAGTGCTTGTCACCGGAGGAGGCGGATCAATCGGAAGTGAGATTTGCCGTCAGCTTGCGGGACACGGCGTGGGAAAATTGATCATCTTTGATGTCTATGAGAACAATGCCTATGCGATCCAACAGGAATTAAAGAGAAAATATCCAAATCTGGATCTGGAAGTTCTGATCGGATCTGTCAGAAATACAAGCCGGATGAACGATGTGTTTGCCACGTATCACCCAGAAATCGTATTTCACGCAGCGGCACACAAGCATGTCCCATTGATGGAGGACAGTCCGAACGAGGCAATTAAGAATAACGTGATCGGTACTTATAAGACTGCGAAGATGGCAAGCGATTACGGGGCGAAGAAGTTTATTTTGATCTCTACAGACAAAGCGGTCAATCCAACCAATATTATGGGGGCGAGCAAAAGACTCTGTGAGATGGTTATTCAGACAATCGGAAAGAAGAGTCAGACAGAGTTTGCGGCAGTCCGTTTTGGCAATGTCCTTGGAAGCAACGGAAGTGTGATTCCGCTTTTCAAAGAGCAGATTAAAAACGGAGGTCCGGTCACTGTCACACACAAAGACATCATCCGGTATTTCATGACGATTCCGGAGGCAGTCAGCCTTGTACTTCAAGCCGGAGCTTATGCTAAAAACGGAGAGATCTTCGTACTCAATATGGGAGAGCCGGTGAAGATCGTTGATCTTGCCAGAAATCTGATCAAGCTGTCGGGATATGAACCGGATGTAGATATTAAAATTGAGTTTACCGGACTGCGTCCCGGAGAGAAGCTTTACGAAGAGCTTTTGATGGATGAAGAAGGAATGCAGACGACGGAGAACAAGAGAATCTTCATTGGAAGACAGATTGACGTAGATGAGGAGACCTTTGAGAAAAATATCGAGGCATTGGATGAAGCATCCCGGAGGGAAGATAAGAACATTCGCGAACTTGTACATAAGATTGTTCCGGAATATCGATATCAGGCGTCACAGAAATAGCGCATTAGGGATAAAGGTTACATGGCGTAAAAAAGTGGGGCAAAAGGATATTTACAAACAGAAACAGATGCGATATACTGTTTTCGTATATAGAAATTATAAAGCAATTCATATTTCGAATGAAATATCCGTGTAAATATGAGATGTGTGTGATGTTTGGAGGGAAAGAATATGAGGAACCAAAAGAAATTTGCTGCAGTATTGGCCGCAGGTGTACTTAGTGCCTCTATGTGCATGCCGGCATTGGCAGCTTCAGGAGTCAGTGCAGAAGAGCAGAAGATTCTGAATAAGATGGAAAGTTCTGCAGCTGGATTTGGAGTGACAGATGTTTCTCTGTATGCAAGTTATTACAGTCAGGCAGAGAGCTGGCTCGCTTCCGGAGAAGTGGATCTGACAGCGAGTCAGGTAGATGCAGTGTTAAAGGCGATCGATCAGGCAGCTGGCCTTTTACAGCAGGCAATTGATGCGAATGGCGCTGCAAGTGCAAAAGATTTGTTAAATATTATCGGAAAAAATGGTATTATGCAGATCGCACAGCAGATTGTAGATGCGATTGCACCGGGACTGAAAGAAGTCGGAATCATTATCACAGCGGACATGCTCGCAGGAGACAACGGTGTGATCAATGTAAAGCTTGCAAAAGACGGTACAACTATCGGATCTTCTGACAAGGTGATCAAGAAGACTGGTATGAACGCCGGAGCGACATATGCGGTAGCAGCCGGATTTGTGATGGCTTTGGTAGGATGTGCTGCTGTGGCAAAGAAGAACAACTATAGAGAGACTGCAGAGGAATGCTAGATTGATGAAACAGCGTAAAAGCAGAATAGTGGCATATGTGATCGTGCCACTATTCTTTACCATGATAGGTTACGGAGTTGTATATGTTGCGGCATCCCCGTTTATAAATATAGTAACGACTGCAGGCAGCATGTTTATGACTGAGAGCCTTCCTGAATTTTCTGAGGAATTGGGCTCTATTTTTTCGGAACCAGATAAAGATGCAGAGGCGGAAGAGATTCCGCTTGCGGATGTAACCTGGCCGAAGTTTGGGGAGCATTATGCAAATGTGACTTGTGAGCAGATTGGTCTGGATGTACCGCTCTACTACGGTGACAGCATGGAGATCATGCGTGTGGGAGCCGGACAGTACCAGGGTAGCTTTATCCCGGGGTATGGCAAGACGATTTTGCTCAGCGGGCACAATACAACCTACTTTTCTCCGCTACAAAAGATTGCAGTGGGAGACGAAGTGACAATTAAGACAAGTTATGGGATCTACCGCTACCAAGTGCGGGAGACGAAGATCTTAAACGAATCTGATCCGCAGGCAGTAGACCTGCTTCAGAAGAAAGAAGAACTGGTCATGTATACCTGTTATCCGTTTGACATGCTGTCAAGTACGGATCAGCGTTTCTTTGTCTATGCAGACAAAGTGAGTGGACCAGTATTAAAATAGGAGGAAGAAAGATGGAATATCAGAAAACAAAGAAGCAGTCTTCCTCCAACAGAAAAGGAAGAACGATCGTGAGCATGATCCTGTCCTTTTTGATCGCGGTGACACTGACGATGGCAGCGCTTCTTGGAAGCCTCCGGTTAGGGTTCTTGAATGAGAAGATGATCGTTCGCAGCTTGAATGTGAAGGATTATTATGGAGTAGTCTGTGATGATTTTTACGAGCGAGTGGAAGATTTATCCATTCCTCTTGGGATTCCGAAAAGTGCACTGGAAGGAATTGTAGATACGAACAGTATGTACAACGATATCCGGGCGAGTCTGGAGGCGTCTTTGACCGGACAGACTTATCAGCCGGATACCGGGAAGCTTCGAACAAAGTTAAAAGAGAATGTAGAAAACTATGCAAAGTCCCGGGAGATTGAGCTGGGGGAAGCACAGCAGACGGTACTGAATACTTATCTGGAACAGGCAGCAGAGCAATATGTAAGGGCAACGAAGATTCCTTTTATTGAATATTATGGAAGGATTCACAGTTTTGCAGAGAAAGTAATTACAGTTGGCATTCTTGGCTGCTTAGTCTTTGCGGTGCTGGCAGGAATTATATTGTTTCGAATGTACATCTGGAAACATCATGCGATGCGCTATCTTGTGTACAGTACACTGGCATCGGGGCTGATGATCGGTCTTGTTCCGGCGTATTTGCTGCTTGCACAGGACTATCGGCGGCTTGTGATCGAACCGGAATATTTGTACCAGTTTATGGTGACGTATGTAACGAACGGTCTGCTGATCTTTGAGGGATTTGCGATAGGATTCTTTGGAATTGCCGCATTATTACTACTGCGGATTGCAACTCTGCGAAGACGGCTGATCAAAAACAGCAGAGGATAGAAAAGATGAGGTGAACATAGATGAAAGGGCTGATTGATATTCATGCACACATCCTTCCGGGGGTGGATGACGGAGCTTCGGATTTTCAGGAAAGTGTGCGGATGTTAAAAAGTGCATATCGGCAGGGGGTACGGTGTGTGATCGCAACGCCCCACTATCATCGGAATCACTTTCACCGCAACCCGGAACGGACCATGGAAGCTTTGCAGAAGATCCGCGGATGGCTGCGAGAACATCTGCCGGATATGATCGTACTTTTGGGGACAGAGATCTATTATACAATCGATTTTGCGGAGGAGATTGCCGCGGGGAATATTTTCCCAATGGCAAAGAGCAGATATCTGCTTGTAGAATTCTCGCCACTGGAAGATTATGCGTATATCCGCAATGCAGTTCACGTTCTGGTCAACAGAGGATACTGCCCGATCATCGCACATGCCGAGCGGTATCGTGTCTTCCATCAAAATGTCAGCAGAGTTTCTGAAGTGATCCAACTGGGAGCCTATATCCAACTCAATGGAGACAGCATCGTAGGGAAAAACGGTCTGCGGATGAAGCTTTTTGCTCAGAAGCTGATGAAAAAGGAACTGGTGCACTTTGTGGCATCGGACATGCACCATATGGAATCGCGCAGACCGAATCTGAAGGAATGTGCCGAATATATGGAAAAAACATATGGATTTGCGCGTACAAAAGAACTGCTGTATGACAATCCACGGAAATTGATCGAAAATAAACTCATAGAGGAACTGTGACAGAGAAAAGAGAACATATAGGAGAAAATGAATGAGACAACGAGAAGAACAGATAGAAGAAAACGGGATCGATCTGCTGGAGATATTAGCAGTCCTGTTAGATAAAGCGTGGGTCATTATTCTGGTCGGTGTACTGACAGCCGGAGCTGCATTCGGTTATACGAAATTTATGGTTACACCAATCTACCAGGCGACCACACAGGCATATGTATTGACAAAAGCGGAGGATGCAGCGGTGACATCGGGAGACATCAGCCTCAGCAATCAGCTGCTCGGTGATTGTGCCTCTCTCTTAAAGAGCCGACCAGTCACAGATAAGGTGATTGAGGAACTTGGATTGAAAATGTCCAGTACTGCACTTGCAAATGCAATTACAGTGACAAATCAGGAAAATACATTGATTCTAAATATTTCTGTCAGCAATCCGGATCCATATCTTGCGAAAGAACTTGCGGATAAGGTAAGAGATGTGGGAGCAGAACATGTAACAGAAGTTATGAACTTAAAAGCGTTGAATACGGTACAGGAAGCACTGATTCCATCCAGCCCGGCAAGTCCGAACATTATGAAAAATACTGTAATCGGTGGAGCGGCAGGAGCCGTGCTGACAGCTGGAATCATTTTACTGATCTTCCTGATGAATGATAAGATCCGCAGTCAGGATGATGTGGAAAAATATCTTGGAATCGGAGTACTTGGAGCGATTCCGTCCACGGAGGACAAGACAAAGGCGAAGAAAAAGAAATAGAACACAAGGGAGAAAGCGATGCAGAAGATTAATTTGGTCATACCAGACAACATGGACTACAGAACAAGCGAAGCATATCGCACCTTGAGAACAAATGTATTGTTCTGCGGGGAAGAGATCAATGCCATTGCAGTGACAAGCTGCACCCCTGGAGAAGGGAAATCAGAAGTATCATTCCGGCTGGCAGAAAGCCTTGCCGAGACAGACAGAAAAATTCTTTATATCGATGCGGATCTTCGCCGCTCGGTATTCTCAAAACGATATCAGGTCACGCAGGAAGTAAAAGGGCTTTCCCATTATCTGTCCGGACAGGAAGAACTGGGGGCAGTCGTATGTGCTACGAATATTTCCAATCTGCATGTCATCCTTCCGGGGCCGGTACCGCCAAATCCATCCGAATTACTCGGGAACGAACATTTCAGACAGCTAATGGAAAAGACACACGCACTTTATGACTATATTATTATTGACACACCGCCGCTTGGAAGTGTGATTGATGCAGCGGTCATCGCGAAAGAATGTGACGGGGCAATGCTCGTCATTGAAAATGATGCGATCAGTTATAAAATGGCACAGAAAGTAGAGCGACAGCTGGAAAGATCTGGATGTCGGATTCTCGGGGCAGTGTTAAATAAAGTAGATGTCAGAGCAAAAGGGTATTATGGAAAGTATTACTATAGTAAATATTATGGCGGGGATTATAGTAGTGCTTATTATGGTGTCCAGGAAGTAGAAGAGGAAAAAGAGAAATAATAGTTAATATACAAAAAGATGAAGGATGAATGAACTTACGAATAAGATATATGTGAATATGAAAAATGTAGAAAAATTAGTAACGAGAATCATATTGGCGTATCATCTGAAGGAGTAGGAGGAAGGGGAACATAAGATTATGAAAATTAAACCGTTTGAATCAAAAGTATGGCTGAGCTCCCCAACCATGCATGGACAGGAATTAGAATATGTAAAGCGAGCATATGAGACAAACTGGATGTCGACGGTTGGAGAAAATATTACTGAATCAGAACATTCTGTATGTGAGAAAGTAGGATGCAAATACGCAGTAGCGCTTTCTTGTGGAACAGCAGCACTACACTTAGCAGTAAAACTTGCAGGGGTAAAGCAAGGGGATAGAGTGTTTTGTTCGGATCTGACATTTGATGCTACGGTAAATCCGGTCGTGTATGAAGGTGGTATTCCAGTATTTATTGATACAGAAGAGGAAACGTGGAATATGGATCCAGTTGCGTTGGAGAAAGCTTTTGAAATTTATCCGGAAGTAAAAGTTGTAGTATTAGCACACCTCTACGGAGTGCCAGGGAAAGTAGATGAGATTAGAGCAATTTGTGAAAGACATGGAGCATTGATCATTGAAGATGCAGCAGAGTCTTTTGGGGCTACATATAAAGGGAAGCAGACAGGTACATTTGGCGCATTCAATTGTATTAGCTTTAATGGAAATAAGATCATTACAGGATCAGCAGGTGGAATGCTTTTAACAGATGACAAAGAAGCTGCTGAGAAAGTAAGAAAGTGGTCAACACAGTCTAGGGAAAATGCGCCTTGGTATCAGCATGAAGAACTGGGGTACAACTACCGGATGAGTAACGTAATTGCAGGTGTGGTACGAGGTCAGCTCCCGTATTTGGAAGAACATATTACTCAGAAAAAAGAAATTTATATGAGATATAAAGAAGGTTTTAAAGATTTGCCGGTAACAATGAATCCATATGATGCAGAAAACAGTGAACCAAATTTTTGGTTATCATGCTTGTTAATCAACGAAGAAGCTATGTGTAAACAAGTTCGGGGCGATCAGGAAGCATTGTATATTAGTGAAGCAGGAAAGTCCTGCCCAACAGAGATTTTGGAAACATTGGCAAAATATAATGCGGAAGGTCGACCAATTTGGAAACCGATGCATATGCAGCCAATTTACCGAATGAATCCATTTGTAGCCAGAGAAGGCGATGGCAGAGCAAATACAAATGCTTATATTATAGGTGGGGCAGTTGGTAAGGATGGAAGACCTCTTGATGTGGGAATGGATATTTTCCATAGGGGCTTGTGTCTGCCGAGTGATAATAAGATGACAAAGGAACAACAAGATATAATTATTGAAATTGTGAAAGGTTGTTTTGATTATGAGTAAAACGCAGGTTTTTAAGAAAAAAACATGTGGAATTTACGAAAAATGTATAAAAAGATTTTTGGATTTCACATTATCTTTGATAGCTTTGATTTTACTTTCGCCAATTCTGCTTGTGTTTACGGTTATTGGTATAATTAAAATGAAAGGGAACCCGTTCTTTTATCAAGAAAGACCTGGGAAAAATGAGAAAATTTTTAAATTGATCAAATTCCGTACAATGACAAATAAAAAAGATAAGCAAGGGAAATTGTTACCGGATGAACAAAGATTGACATCTTATGGGAGTTTTTTAAGAAGCACAAGTATTGATGAACTTCCAGAACTTGTAAATATTTTAAAAGGGGATATGAGCATTATTGGTCCAAGACCTTTGTTGGTAAAATATTTGCCTCTATATAACGAATATCAGAAACATCGTCATGATGTTCGCCCAGGACTAACCGGATATGCTCAGGTAAATGGTAGAAATACCTTATCATGGGAAGAAAAATTTGATATGGATGTCAAATATGTGCAGCATATTACGTTTGTTGAAGATGTGAAAATTTTTCTAAATACAGTTTTTAAAGTACTGAAAAGAGATGGAATATCTTCTGAGACGTCTGCGACGATGGAAGAATTTAAGGGAAATAAACATGACGAGATCAAAAAATAAACAATCAGTGGTTATCATAGGTGCAAGCGGACATGGCAAAGTTGTTGCGGACATTATTGCTTGTATAGGTGATGAGATAAAAGGTTTTTTGGATGATAATAGTAATCTAAACGGGACTTTTATTGGATTTCCTGTTCTAGGGAAAATTGATGAATTTTGGAAATTTAGTGAGTGTAGGTTTATTGTGGCGATAGGAAATGCGGCAATAAGAGAGAGAATTACTCAAAAACTCAGCCAAGTCCAATGGTATACCGCAATTCATCCGACGGCGGCTGTTTCTTCTATGGATACATTTATCGGAGAAGGAACAGTGGTAATGGCTAATACTACAATAAATGCAGGTGTTAAAGTGGGAAAGCATTGTATTATAAATAGTAGTGCGGTTGTGGAGCATGATGATATTATAGAGGATTATGCGCATATATCAGTAGGTGTCAAGTTGGCTGGTAATGTTCATGTGGGAAAAAAGACGTGGATTGGAATTGGTGCAATAGTAAGCAATAATGTGAGTATTTGCAAAGATTGTATGATTGGTGCAGGTGCGGTTGTGATTAAGAACATTAGAGAAGATGGAACTTATATTGGAGTTCCTGCTAGAAGGACTGAAGAAAAAATGTATAAAATATGCTATGTGGTAACGATTCCTCTAACAATTGAATCATTTTTTATTCCTCAGTTGAAGTATTTATCAGTTAATGGTTTTGATGTTACGGTTGTTTGTTCTAATAGTTCAACTTTACAGAAAAAGTTAGGTAAACGCATTCATTTTAATCCGATTGATATTCCCAGAGGAATTTCTGTTGGCGGTTCAATGCGTGCGCTGAAATCTCTTACACAATTTTTTATGAAAGAGAAATTTGATTTAATACAATACTCTACGCCGAATGCAGCATTCTATTCTTCATTAGCGGCAAGAATTGCAGGATGTTCGGTGAGAAATTATCACTTAATGGGATTTAGATACCTTGGCGCAACTGGCAGTGGAAGATATTTGCTTAAATGCTTTGAAAAGGTGGCTTGTCAGAATTCTACTTCTATAGAATGCGTTAGTAAATCTAACATGGAAATTGGCATTGCAGAAAAGCTTTTTTCGCAGGAAAAAGCAACAGTTGTATGGAATGGAAGTACGGGTGGCGTTGATTTATCAAAATTTGATTTTTTAAAGCGGTTGGAGTGGAGAGCAGAAATCCGTAAAGAGCTTGGATATGATGAGAATGATTTTATTTACGGCTTTGTAGGCAGAATTACAAGAGACAAAGGAATCAATGAGTTGTTGTCTGCTTTTTTAAAATTGGAAGATAGCAGTAAACTTCTTTTGGTTGGGGATGTTGAGAAAGATAACAAATTAGATGAGAACTTGCTTGCAAAAGTACAGGATGATCCCCGTGTTTGTTTCCATAGTTTTGTGTCTGACATAGAAAAATATTATGCAGCTATTGACGTTCTAATACTTCCAAGTTATCGAGAAGGGTTTGGAAATGTAGTAATTGAAGCTGGCGCAGTTGGGACTCCGGCGATTGTGTCAAATATACCGGGACCAATTGATGCGGTAGAAGCTGGAAAAACAGCTTTTATTGTAAAGGCAAAAGATACAAACTCTTTGTTAAAAGCGATGAAGAAAATTCAAGCGACAGATTATAAAAGGATGGGAATTCAAGCAGCACAGTTTGCTAGAGAGAGATTTGATAGTATCATGCTTTGTGAAAAGATTTTGGAAAGAAAAAAAAGATTAATGGCAATCACATTGTCAAAAGGTGAAAGCTTTATAAGGTGAAAAATTCAGTATTATAATGAAAAAAATATTGGAGATATCGAACAGAAGTGATTCTGTATCGTGGTGGGTACTCAGGGCAATTATCTGTAAAATGAAATTGTTATAGATAAAATGCTGTGATGCTTCTAATAACGTTACATTTTATCATCAAGTTATGATTGGAGAGAGAAAGAGAGGTGCTCTTCAGATTGGTGATGTTGCGACTGTAGTGATGGAAAAATCAAGATTTATTTTGAGGAGGTAGAGAAAATGTATACAAATTTGTATGAAAAAATTGTTGAAGGAAAAGAAAAAATTTCTTTGGTTGGTTTAGGATATGTAGGAATGCCGATTGCAATTGAATTTGCAAAGCGTGGCATAGAGGTTATTGGGTATGATTTAAATGCAAATAAGATTGAAACTTATAAGTCAGGCATTGATCCAACGAATGAGGTTGGAAACGATGCTATCAAAACAACGACAGTTGAATTTACTGCTGATGAAAAAGACTTATCAAGAGCAAAGTTCCATATTGTGGCAGTACCTACCCCAGTCAATGACGATCATACCCCAAACTTAACGCCTGTTCAGGGGGCTTCTCAAATTTTGGGACGTAATTTAACAAAGGGAAGTATTGTGGTTTTTGAATCGACAGTATATCCGGGTGTCACGGAAGAAGTATGTATTCCGATTCTTGAAAAGGAATCCGGTTTGAAATGTGGAACAGATTTTAAAATTGGCTATTCTCCAGAACGTATAAATCCCGGAGACAAAATACATCGTTTGTCTACGATTACAAAAATAGTATCAGGTATGGATAAAGAATCTCTTGATATTATCGCCAAAGTATATGAAATTGTTGTTGATGCTGGTGTTCATCGCGCTGAAACCATTAAGGTTGCAGAGGCGGCTAAAGTTATAGAAAATAGTCAGAGAGATATAAATATTGCTTTCATGAATGAACTTTCAATTATTTTTAATAAAATGGGTATTGATACTCAGGCTGTATTAAAAGCAGCCGGAACGAAATGGAATTTTTTAAATTTTTATCCGGGATTAGTTGGAGGACATTGCATCGGTGTTGATCCGTACTATCTTACATATAAAGCAGAAATGCTTGGCTATCACAGTCAGATTATTTTGTCCGGTCGTCGCATAAATGATGATATGGGGCGATATGTGGCAGAGAACGTAGTGAAGAAATTAATAGCAGCTGATAAACCAGTTAGAAATGCACGTGTAGCGATTCTTGGATTTACTTTTAAAGAGAATTGCCCTGATACACGAAATAGTAAGATTATTGATATCGTGAATGAATTACGAGAGTATGGAATTGAGCCGTTGATTGCTGATCCGACTGCGGATGAAGCTGAAGCAAAGAAATTGTATGATATTGATTTTACTGAAATGAGTGAAATAGAAAATATGGATGCGGTAATATTAGCAGTTGCCCATACTGAATTTAAGAACCTTTCAATAGAAGATATGGATGCTTTGTATTGTGGTGGTAAAAAAGTTTTGATTGACGTTAAGGGATTGTTAAATCGTAAAGAATATGAGGATGCGGGATACAGTTACTGGCGTCTGTGATGAATATAACAAAAGTGTGAGAGAAAGGAAATAGAAATGGGATATAAAAATTTAAAATTTCCAGAAAACACTCTGTTTTTAGTAACGGGTGCGGCTGGATTTATTGGCTCTAATTTGTGTGAAGCTATTTTGAATTTAGGTTATCGTGTCCGTGCTTTAGATGATTTATCTACAGGAAAACAGAAGAATATTGATATGTTTCTCGATAATCCAAAGTATGAATTTATTAAAGGTGATATCAAAAATCTTGAAACATGCATGAGGGCTTGTGAAGGTGTTGATTATGTATTGAATCAGGCGGCTTGGGGAAGTGTGCCGCGTAGTATCGAAATGCCGTTGTTTTATTGTGCAACGAATATTCAGGGGACATTGAATATGCTGGAGGCTGCAAGACAGAAGGGAGTGAAGAAATTTGTTTATGCTTCTTCTTCTTCCGTATATGGTGATGAGCCGGTTCTTCCCAAACAGGAGGGGAGAGAGGGGAATTTATTATCACCTTATGCAGTTACAAAGCGATGCGATGAAGAATGGGCAAAACAATATACAAGGCATTATGGCTTAGATACATATGGTATGCGTTACTTTAATGTATTTGGCCGTCGTCAGGATCCGGACGGTGCATATGCAGCGGTTATTCCTAAATTTCTAAAGATGCTAATTAATGGTCAAGTACCTACTATTAATGGTGATGGTCGCCAGAGCAGAGACTTTACTTATATTGAAAATGTTATTGAGGCGAATTTAAAGGCCTGCCTTGCATCATCAGAAGCAGCCGGTCAGGCATATAACATTGCTTATGGAGGGCGTGAGTATTTGATTGACATTTACTATGGATTAACGAAAGCATTAGGGGTGAATGTTGAGCCCAATTTTGGTCCTGATCGCGCTGGAGATATTAAGCATAGTAATGCAGATATCAGTAAAGCAAAAGAGTTGCTAGGATACGATCCTGACTGGAGCTTTGAAAGAGGAATTGAAGCTGCAATTCAATGGTATAAGGAGAATTTATGATGATGAAGTTATCTTCAAACCCTAAAGTATCGGTTATTATGTCTGTATATAATGCAGAACAGACTTTAAGAGCAGCAATTGATTCTATTCTTAAACAGACATATACAAATTGGGAATTTATTATATGTAATGACTCTTCCACGGATAGAACACAAGTAATGCTTGATGAGTATAAAAGGTTATATCCTGATAAATTTATATTACTAAATAATAAAAAAAATATGTTTTTATCTTATTCGCTGAATAGATGTTTGGAACAATGTACAGGAGAGCTTGTTGCAAGAATGGATGGAGATGATATTTCTTCGCCAGACCGATTTGAAAAGCAAGTGAATTTTTTAAAGAATAATTTGCAGTATCAAGTTGTTGGAACGCTAATGCAGCGTTTTGATGTGGGTGGGATTCATGATATTGTTTACATGAAAGAAAAACCAGATAAATATGTCTTAAAAAAACAAGTCCCTTTTTGTCATGCAACAATCATGATGCATAAAACAGCATATGATGCTGTTGGGGGATATAAAGTGTCCGATATGACACGTAGATCACAGGATTATGATATGTGGTTTCGTTTTTATAAGTGTGGGTATAATGGATATAATATACAGGAACCTCTTTATTTGGTGCGAGAGGATATAAACGCAATTAAGAGACGTACATTAAATAATCGTTACAATATTATGAAGATACAATTTAACGGATATAAAATTTTGAATTTTCCTAAAAAGTGGTATGTGTTTCCTATACTAGAGTTTTCTAAAGCTATTATTCCTTCTAAAGTAATCTATTGGTATAGAAGATATAAGTGGAATAAGAAAGATAGTTGATATATATGATATGGAAGGATTTATAATGAATATTTGTTACCCTTACTTTTTAATAGCGCTGATTGTGGGAATAATTGGTTTAAGTGTCCCTAACTTACGTGTGATGAATACTGATGACTATGTATTTGTAAGAAATAAACATAAGTTATCCCTTTTTCTTATTAGTGTTGTTGTTGTTTTATTTTCCGCTTTTAGGATGATTTCAGCAGCAAATATTGATGAATACGCATATCGTAACCGATTTGATGCTTTTGCGGGTATGGAATTCGGGGCAGTAATAAAAGAAACTACGGAACCATTATTTTCTTGCATTGTGTGGATTTCAACAAAAATTTTTAATACAAATCAAGGGGTTATTATTGTTACTGGATTTTTAACAGTTTTATTTATATTAGGGGCAATCAAAAAGTATAGTAGCGATTTTTCGTTTGCGTGTATTATCTTGTTTGTGACAGGAACGATGTATAATACTTTTAATGGAATTCAACAGTATTTGGCAGCTGCTATAATGTTATACGCATTTGATGCAGTATACAATAAAAAGTTGAAAAAGTTTTTATTTATAGTATTTATATGCTCGTTAGTTCATAATGCATCTATATTTTTACTTATATTTTATCCGTTAGCAGATGAAAAAATCGGAAGCATGAAGATGTGGATATATAATGGTCTGTTTTTGGTGGGAGGAATGCTTTTTTATCGTGCTGTACCTGATATAGCCGGAAGATATGGTGTGCTTACAGAGTATGTAGACATATTGAATAGTGGTCATCATGGTGTCAAAAGCATAACGATATTAGTAAATTTAGTGCCAGCTTTCTTTGCTCTTTTGAGTAGAAAAAATTTATTCGAAGATAAAGTGACGTTAGCATTTGCAAATATTACTATTCTACACGGTGCAATATACTTATTGGCGAGTGTTGATGTTTACATTGCTCGATTAGCTATTTTTACGACACCTTTAACTATAATTTTTCTGTCAAGAGTTACACATTATTTAAAAACTGCTTCAGCAATAAAATTTATGGCAGTGATATTGTATAGTATAGTTTGCTATTTGCAACTTAGAGGGATAGTATATAATTTTAATTTTGCGTTATAAGAAAAATGAATGTTTAATGAAAAAGGATAAAAAGTGATAGTTATGAGCATAAAGAATAAACTGAGAAAAATAAAAAATAATCCCATTGGATTATATGTTTGGAATGAATATAGAAGAATTTTAGGAAAAAGATCAATAAAAAAATATAGTGATTTGGAATTTATAGATAAGCTTTATTTACAGACTACTGGCCATAAGGTGAACTGGAATAATCCGCAAAGGCTTACCGAAAAAATGCAATGGCTAAAGTTGTTTTATAGAAATAGTTTGATGCCAATTTGTTCAGATAAATATACAGTTCGATCCTATTTAATAGAAAGAGGGTATGAGAATCTTTTGAATGAAATACATGGTGTATATGATGATCCAAAGGATATTAATTTAAATAAACTTCCAGACAAATTTGTCCTGAAAGGGACAGCGGGAAGTGGTTGGAATCTGATCTGCCACGATAAAAATGCTATTAATTGGTATTGGTGGAAGAAAATTATGCATAGTTGGTTGAAACAAGATTTGTATATATATGGTAGAGAATGGAATTACAAACAATTAAATGGAAAAATTCTTGTTGAGAAATACTTAGAAGATGATTCTGGAGAATTACGTGATTATAAACTTTTCTGTTTCAATGGGAATCCACAATTTATGCAAGTGGATGAGTCTCGTTTTAGTGATCACAAGAGAGTTTATGTAAAAGAATCTGGAGAAGTTATCAAAGTTCAGGATGGTGTGCATGGTTTAGATACTTTTAAAATGGATAAAATTCATCATGAGTTATTCAAAATTGCGAGAGATTTAAGTAGAGATTTTCCTTTTGTTAGGGTGGATTTTTATATTTGTAATAATAAGATATATTTTGGAGAGTTGACTTTTTTTGATGGAAGCGGATTTTATAATTTAGATCCCGATGACATTGATTATGAGTGGGGACGATATTTAGATTTACCTAAAGCAAATGCAAATCTGGATTTGTTAGATACAATAGGTAAGCTTTAAGATATGGTAATTATATAAAGTGGAGAGTAGAGAAGTATGGTTCGAGTTCTATTTTTGATTAATAGTTTTGGCGGAGGCGGCGCTGAAAAAGTGTTAATTAACTTGGTGAATAACATGGATGAAACGAAATATGATATATCCGTCCGAACTTTGGTTGATGATGGCCCTAATAAAAAATATTTAAGTGATAAAATAAAATATGATTCTATTTTTCATAAATCTTTTCGAGGGTTGAATTATATAGATAGAATTCCAGGGATATATAAATATACTCTCCGAGGAGAGTATGATGTTATCATTGCTTATTTACATGGTGTATGGACAAGAATTCTTGCAAAATCACCCAAAAGCCAACATACTATAGCATTTTTGCATGCAAATATGCAAGAATCCGATTTTATGAAGGATTTGCTTCGTAGAAATAAAGTGAATGCATGTTTCAAAAATTATGATAGAATCGTGGCGGTAAGTGAAAGTGTACGACAATCCTTTATTGATGCTACTGGCATATCAAGAAACATATGCGTTAAGTATAACACTTTTAATATTCCATATATCTTACAGTGTTCTAAAGAAAAAAATTTTCATCTCTTGAAGCAGAACGGACAGATTACGCTTTGTTCTGTTGGAAAGTTAGAATCTGTTAAAGGATTCGATCGAATGATTCGAATACTGGCAAAATTAAAAAAAGACGGGATCTTTTTTACATGGAATGTTATCGGAGAGGGAATTGATAGAGAAAAATTGGAAAACATGATTGATGAATATGGGTTAAATGAACAAATAATGTTATGTGGTTTTGAAGAAAACCCATATAAATACATAGCCAATTCTGATATGTTAGTATGTTCATCTTATAGTGAGGGATTTAGTTCAGTAGTAGCAGAAAGTATTATTATTGGAACCCCTGTTTTAACAACAGATTGCTCTGGAATGAGAGAGATGCTAGGTGAGCAGAATGATTATGGAATAGTAGTAGAGAATGATGAAGATAGTATCTATCATATGCTGAAAATGATTGCGCAAGATAAGAAAATTCTTGTTTCATATAAGGAGAAAGTTAAAAGTAGAGCTTCATTTTTTAGCATTGAGAAAACAGTTGGAGAAATTGAAAAAATGATTGATGAGGTTATAAAATGAGTGCGTTAGTGTCTGTTATTGTTCCAGCATACAATGTAGAAAGATTTTTACCAAGATGTATAGAATCATTGTTAAAACAAAGTTATAGTAATTTGGAAATTATCATTGTAGATGATGGATCGACTGATAAAACTGGAGATATTGCAGAAGGATACGCCGAGAAATATGATCACATAAGATGTATTCACAAAGAGAATGGTGGACTTTCTGATGCAAGGAATATGGGATTAAAATATTCTAAGGGAGAATATGTGGTTTTCTTTGATAGTGATGATTGGGTGGAAAGTAATGTCATAAAAGATAATCTTAAATGTTTAATTCAAAATGATGTAAAAGTTGTTGTATGGGGATATTATGCAGATTTTGTAAATGAAAGTGAAAACGTAATAAAATCTGTTAGAGTTGCTAGTAAAGATATTCTGTGTAAGAAAAATCAAAATCCACAAGTACTTTTGGAAACGAACATACTTGGCTTATCAGGCTATGCATGGAACAAGATGTATAGTGTGGATTTTTTGAAAGAGGGAAAATTCACTTTTCAAAAAGGACTGTCATTAGTAGAAGATATCGTATTTAATGTTCCTATATTACTTGCTGCAGGAAAGGTGTATTTTAATAGTAATACATATACACATTACATGCAAAGAGGAAGAGTGACTCTGGGAAATAGATATTATGATAATTTTTTAGAATTGAAGCTTTTAGCTTGTGATAAAAGAAAAGAATTATTAATTGGATTTGGTCTGGACAAGCAAATAGCTGAAAAAGTTTTGTGGGAAAATTACTTTTATAGTTATGTGTCAACCATCCGAATGATAAATCGTCAGGAAAAACTTGATAAAAAAAAGAAAAGAAAAATGACAGAATTGATTGTGAATAAGTGGTTGGATTCACCTGAAAAAAGGAGATTAGGTGTAGTTAATATGAAAACAGCGGTGCTATATTTGCTGTTTAGACTTCGTTGGTTTAGGGCATTATTAAGGATAATTAAGTAGAGGGTATGATGAAAAAGAAAATATTGTTTTTAATAAATTCCTTACGAGATGGTGGCGCTGAAAAAATATTAGTGGATATTGTTAATCATCTTGATCCTAATAAATATGATATAGAAGTTCGATTAATATATAAAAGAGGCGTATATTTTGATAGGCTCAATCGAAATGTAAAGCTATCTTTTATTAGTGGAGAAATAGGAACAACTCATGCTAAGGTTGTTTCGAGATTGCTTCCTATATTAAATTCAGAAATGCTGCATCGAATTTTTATTCGTGGCAAATATGATATTGAGGTGGCATTTTTAGAAGGATATGCGACAAAGATTATAGCAGGTGCACCGAAAGGTGTAAAAAAGATAGCATGGGTACATTGTGATGTAACAAAAACTGAGTGGATTAATGGCGTATATAGGACAGATGCACAGTTTTCAGATTGCTATCGAAAAATAGATAAGACTATTTGTGTTTCCAAAACGGTTAAAGAGGCATTTATAGAACGTTTTGGAGAGGTAACAAAATTGATGGTCAAATATAATCCTGTGGACGATAAAAAAATTAGAGAATTGTCTCAAGGAAAAGTTATATTACAACCTAATGAAAATAAAATAACATTGGTTTCTATTGGCAGAATGACTTATCCTAAGAAGTTTATCAGACTTTTGGAAGCGGTAAATAATCTATTAAAACAGGGATATAGAATAGAACTGTGGATTCTTGGGGATGGAGAAGAACGAAATAAATTAGAATCTTTTGTCAAAGAACAAGAAATCCAAGATGCGGTTATTTTTACGGGCTATTTGAAAAATCCATATCCTTATATAAGACAGGCAGATTTATATGTCTGCTCATCTATTTATGAGGGATTTAGCACCGCAGCAACAGAGGCTCTTGTTCTCGGAACACCTGTTTTGACAACCGATGTGTCCGGAATGCGTGAAATGTTGGGTGATAGTGAATATGGATTGATTACAGAAAATGATGATTTGGCTTTTGAAAATGGCTTAAGAAAATTGTTAGATAATCCAGAATTATTGAAATATTACCGAGCAATGGCACAAAAAAGGAGCAGCTATTTTGAAATGGAGAATCGATTAAAAGAAATTGAAAAATTGTTTAATGGGGAGAACTTAAATGAAAATTCGTGATAAAATTCGGGAAATTTTAATGAAGTTATTATATATTCATCCATATAAGGTGACAACGTGCTCTAGTATCTCCTATATAAAATCGGGGGGGGCATTATCGGAAAGAATTTTAGTATGCAGCAAGGATGTATTATTGATGACTCCCATTGTTGGATGATCACGATAGGAGATAATGTTACTCTTGCACCAAATGTTCATATTTTGGCACATGATGCTAGTACAAAACAGGAGCTAGGATATACGCTTGTTAAGCCTGTGAAAATTGGTAATAATGTGTTTATAGGAGCAGGTTCTATTATTTTGCCGGGAGTAACAATTGGAAATCGTGTAATTATTGGTGCTGGGAGTGTTGTCACAAAGGATATTCCTTCAAATAGCGTTGCTTGTGGAAATAAAATTATAAAATCCTATGATCAGTATATCGAAGAAAAACAAAGGGGATTAGAAATGGCAATGACGGAAGGCAGAGTATTTGATGAATCTTATACGATATTAGGGTTAATTACGGATGAAAAGAAAAAAGAGTTAAAAGAAAAAAAAGGTGGTTTTGTGGTATGACAGAAGTAATACCAGGGATGGTAAGCGTAATCATTCCGACATATAAACGAAAAAGTATTTTACATGCTGTAAATAGTGTGCTGATGCAGGATTACAAAAATATAGAAGTTATTGTTGTAGATGATAATGCAAACTATCCGGAATATAGAAAAATTGTGAGAGATGAACTTGAGGAGCATATTGCAGAAAACAAGATAGTCTTGATTCAAAATAGCAAGAATCTTGGAGGAGCATTAGCAAGAAATGAAGGAATATTGGCTTCTCATGGAGAATATATAGCATTTTTGGATGATGATGACTGGTATTTGGAAGGGAAAATTGCAAAACAAGTAAGGAAATTAGAGGAAACAAAAGCGGACATAGTATATTGTTGGTCGCGTGGTGAAGACAAGTGTGGAAATGTCGTATGGGAAAACAGGAAGGATTTAGAAGGAAATCTTTTGGTAGAAGCTATGACGGAATGTATAGCGAATACGTCGTTGATTATGTGTAAACGAGAAGTTATATTTCAGGTGAATTTGTTTGAAGATATGCCATGCAAACAGGATGTTTATTTGGAATTGAAGCTTGCTATTGAGGGAGCTGCCTTTGTATGCGTGCGCGAGATTTTAGTTGTATATGGAAATTCAAATTCAGATTTTCAGAGAATAAGTAATATTTCGCCCAAGACTTTAGTTGGTATGAATAAAGTAAGAGAGTTGGCTAGAACTCAGTACGAAAGATTAACGGAGGAGCAAGTCGCTTTTGTTGAGGGGGATACTGCTTATAAGTTATGTAATCTGGCGAAAACTATTGGAGATTTTGAAACATACAAAAGGGAGTATAGAATTGCCTCAAAGTATGTGAATAATGTAAAGAAAAGGCTGAAACTGTTTTATTATTTAATGACATGGAAAGGGAAAAAGAATAATGTTTGAATTGATATCAATCATTGTTCCAGTTTACAATGCTGCACTGTATCTTAAGGATTGTATCGAAAGTATTCTTTCGCAGAGTTATGTTCAATTTGAGTTGATCCTTGTGGATGACGGATCGACAGATCAAAGTGGAACGATTTGTGATCAATATATGCAGAAAGATGAGAGAGTTAGAGTTTTCCACTTGCAAAATGGAGGAGTGTCTGCCGCAAGAAATTTTGGTATGAAGAAAGCATTAGGAAATTACTTTATGTTTGTAGACAGTGACGATGAAATGGAACCAGGTGCGCTACATGAAGTGGCTCAGGATTTTATTCAGAATGCAGATGTTTATATTTTTGGTATGAAAGTGGTTGGAAATCAAAGTGAGGAAATAATTGTTCCAGAAAATGGCATATTTGATGAAAGTACATTTGGGGATATGTACATAGAATTATATAAAAAATTTATAATTAATTCACCAGTCAATAAAGTCTTTAAAAAATCTTTAATTAGTAATAATATATGCTTTCCGATAAATATTTCATTAGGAGAAGATCTTAATTTTTGCAATGCATATTTACGAAATTGTAAAAAAATTGTAACGTTAAATAAGGCTTTATATGTTTATAAACAGAGAGATTCTGGTTCTTTAACAACTAGGTATTATGAGAATTTGTTTACAATTTATCAGGCGCATTATTGGGATGTTGTAAAGACAATAAAGCATTTTAATCCGCAATGGGATAGAACGAATTGTAGGGAATTATACGTTATGTATTCATGGTATATTAAACAGGCAATTAACATGGTATCACATCCTCAAAATAAAAAGAACATTATAAAAAAATATATGGAAGTCCGAAAAATTTGTAAAGCAGAGTTAACGAAGGAATGTGTTGTTCATATTAAAATTAAAAGTATATATGATATTTTATTGAAAAAAAGATGGGCAATTGGACTTTCATTTTATTTATTTGCTTCGCGAGTAAAGAATGCTTGTAGAAGTGGAAAGTAAGAGAAGAGGTACACGTTTTATGAAAAAAAAAATTGCTATTGCAGCACCAATGCAAAATAAAGGTGGGACAGAACTTTCGTTGATGCAATTATTAAAAGCTATTCCGTATGAACGCTATGACATAACAGTGTTTGCTTTTGGAGAATCTTGTGAATTAAAAAATGAACTTCCCCAAGGAATTAAATTACATAACATAAAAGGGAAAGCGTTAGGAACATCTACGAAGGAAGCATTTATTCAGGGGAAATTTTCAATTGTTTTAAAAAATATTGGATTGGCTTTAAAAAAAGTGATAGTGCGAAAGTTTTTTCCTGAAAGGAAATTCTATTTACATTCTGTGCTTTTGAAACAATATGAAAAACCAGAAGATAATTATGACATAGCGATTGCTTGGACATTACCAAGTGATATAGAAAATGTTTATATATTGGAAAGTATAAGAGCACGACGCAAAGCTATGTGGGTACATTTGGATGTAACTAATGATAAACCTCCTGTAGATGCTGGAAAATTTTATGAAAAGTTTGATGATATTTTTTGTGTTTCAGTAGCATGTAAGGAAAGGTTTGATAGTGTATTTCCACAGTGTAGCAGTAAAACAAAAGTATTTTATAATGTGATTGATAAAGCAAAAGTTAGAAAAGATGCAATGGTTCCAGTTAAAATTGAAAAGAATATTTTTAAGATTATGACATGTGGGAGATTGTCTTCAGAAAAGCAGCCATTGATGGTGATTGATATTGTCAAGGAATTACTGAAAGTAAACATACGGGAATTTAAATGGTATTTCGTTGGAGGAGGTGGAAATAAAGAAGATGAATTGCGAGAAGCTATCCATCGTGAAAATTTGGAATCATATATTATATTGCTAGGATTTCAGTGCAATCCGTTTCCGTTCATGAAGAATGCAGATTTGTATGTTCAAATGTCTGTACACGAATCGTTTTGTTTAACTCTAGCAGAAGCACAGATACTTGGTGTACCAGCTGTTTCGACTAATTTTCCGTCAGCATATGAAATCATTAAGCAGGGCGGCACCGGATATATCGTTTCTAATGATGTGAAAGAAGTGTTCAATGCAGTACAAGCACTTATGAGAGATGATAAACGGTTGAAAGAAATGAAAGAAGAGTTAAAAAAGAGTGATTCTGTTCCAGTTGGTAATCCTTATCAATTTGTAAGGTGGATTGATAAATAAGAAAGGAAGAATTAAAAAAAGAGGCGCATAAATATATAATTATGTAATTTGGGAGAAAGAGGTGTTAGTTTGGATAAAAAAGTAAATGTTGGTATAGTAACATATTATTACAATACCCATAACTATGGAGGTATACTCCAAGCATATGCTTTGACTAAGTTTTTGAGAGATAAAGGATTTAATGCGGAACAAATTTGCTGTACTCATGATGGTGAAAGACCATTTGAGAAAATACAGGAAAATAAGCAACTAAAGAAATCGTGGATATCAAGAATAACAAAGAGCATTAAGTATAGGATAGGTAGATATATATTTAGAAAAAAAATCGTTCCTTTTTTTTCTGACAGAAATGAAAAATTCCGCATATTTGAAGAACAAATTCCACACAGCGAAAAAGTATATTCATTGGATACAATAAATTCTTCTAATAAATATTATACTCATTTTATTACTGGTAGCGATCAAATTTGGACTTTTCGTTGGTTTAATCCAATATATTTTTTAGAATTTGCAGATGTTGGTAAGAAAAAAATTTCATATGCTGCAAGTATGGGGAAAAGCAAATTTACGATAAAAGAGAAAACATATTTAAAAAAAGTATTGACAGGACTAGATGCTATATCAGTTCGAGAACATGATTTAGTGAATGAATTGCAGAATATAACGGGATGCGCTGTTGATTTAGTAGTAGATCCTACATTTCTACTTTGTCAGAAAGAATGGGAGGAAATTGTAAGTAAAAATATAATTGAGGGGGATTACTTATTTTGCTATTTTTTAGGAGATGATCCGCAACTTAGAAAGCTTGCAAAGCAGTTTGCTAAAAGGGTAAAAGTAAAGCTAGTAACGATTCCTTTTGCAAATGAAGTTTACAACAGTACAGATTTTTTCTTTGGAAATAAAAAAGTGTATACAGCTGGTCCAGAAGATTTTCTTTCTTTGATTAAAGGCGCAAAATATGTTTTTACGGATAGTTTTCATGCTACTGTATTTTCTATTATTTTTAAAAAAGAATTTCTTGTTTTTTCAAGAGCAGATGCTATAAAAATGAGTTCAAGACTGTATTCTCTAACGGAATTATATGATTGTAAAGAGAGGTTCTTGACTCAACAAGAAGATATGAAAATAGATAATATTTTTGAAATTATGCAAAATAAGTTAAATATTGAAATGAAACGAGGGAACGACTTAAGGGAGAAATCAATAAACTATCTAGTGCGTAACTTAAAATAGAAAGGATAAAAGAAAAAATGAAAATAAATCAAGTTAAGGTAGGTGTAATCTTGTCTTATCTACAAATGGGATTACATATTGTAATAGGCCTGATTTATACACCAATTATGTTACGATTGTTAGGTCAGTCGGAATATGGATTATATAATACTGTTTCTTCAACAATTTCTACAATGAGTATCCTTAGTTTGGGATTGGGTGGTTCATACATACGCTATTTTTCGATATGTCGTAAAGACAATAATTACGATGAAATGGCACGATTGAATGGTAGTTTTCTATTAATATATTCAATAATAGGAGGTGTAATTGTACTATGTGGAGGATATTTGACGGCACATTTGGAATTGGTTTTTGATACAGGTTTGTCGTTGGCAGAGTATGGAAAAGCAAGAATTTTGATGGTGTTGTTAACCTTCAATTTGGCAGCAGGTTTTCCGATGAGCGTTTTTGCCTCTATTGTTAGTGCACATGAAAAATTTATATTTCAAAAAGTTATTGGATCTATTCAAACAGTTTTGTCACCATGTTTAACAATACCGTTACTTTTACTAGGCTATGGTTCTGTTGGATTAGTATCAGTATCAGTAGGGCTGAGTGTAGTTTCATGGCTGATTCAAATATATTATTGCTTTAAAAAATTAAATACAAGGATATCCTTTCGAGGTTTACAGTTAAAATTCTTTAAATCATTGTTTGCATTCTCTATCTTTATAGCACTGAATATGATTGTTGATCAGATAAATTGGAATATTGATAAGATTCTTTTAGGAAGATATCAAGGTACAGTGGCTGTTGCAATTTATTCTGTAGGTTTTTCTTTATATTCGTATTATCAGCTTTTTTCTACTTCTGTTTCAAATGTGTTTACACCTCGTATACATAAGATAGTAAATGAAACAAAGGATGATTTATCGATACAAAGGACGCAGCTTACAAATCTTTTTGTAAAAGTGGGACGAATTCAGTTTGAAATTTTAGGACTGATTGCTTCAGGTGTCGTTTTTTTAGGAAAAGATTTTATTTTAAATATTTGGGCTGGAAAAGAATATACAGATGCTTATTACGTGGCGTTATTATTAATTATTCCGTCATCGATAGCTCTTATTCAGAATATAGGGATTGATATTCAGAGAGCACAGAATAAACATCAATTTCGGAGTATTATTTATATTGGAATGGCTGTTATTAATTTGGTGTTATCAATTTTATTATGTCAGAAATATGGAGCGATAGGATGTGCAATAGGGACAGCTGTCTCGTTGATTATTGCAAACGGATTGATAATGAATATATTTTATCATAAAAAATGTAACATCGATATATTTACTTTTTGGAGAGAAATTGGATCTGTAGCCAAAGGAATGATTATTCCGTTTATTTTTGGAACTTTACTTAGTCAGTTGGATTACGGAAATATTTATATATTTATTGGAAAAATATTTGTGTATACTATTGTATATTTAATATCTTTATATTGTATTGGAATGAATTGCACAGAAAAAGGATATTTTGTTAAGCTTTTACAAGTGATAAAGCATAAGAGAAGGGAGTATAATGGAAAATAGGGAGTATGGATTAGATATAGCAAGAATAGTATCTATGTTTGGAATTTTAATGTTACATATTTTGGGGAGAGGGGGACTATTAATAAGCAACGAACCTACCTCTGCGAAATATTGGATGTATTGGGCGATTGAAATCATAGCGTATTCTTCTGTTGATATATTCGCAATGTTAACAGGGTGGTTAGATACGAATAAAAAGAGCAAGGCTAGTGTATTTAGAGTCATTGAACTAATTGCGATAACTGTATTCTATTCTATAATTATCACGGGAGTATTTATGGTGTTTTCTCCTGAAAAAGTTGTTGGATTAAAGAGTATTATAAAAGGAATTTTTCCAATGTTAGTTGGTCAATATTGGTATATTACATGTTATATACCGGTTGCGATATTGAAGCCGTATTTGAGTGTAGCGTTAGCGGGCTTAAGTATAGAAAAGCATAAAAAACTTTGTATAATACTTGTGGGGGTATTCTCTATTATTCCAACATTTACAAGTATTGATTTTTTTGTGGAAAAACGGGGATATTCGACGATCTGGCTTATTGTTTGTTATATTTTGGGTAGCTATTTAAAGAAGATAAAAGATACCATAAAAATTTCTTCGTACAAATTAGGGGGAGGGTATATTGCGCTTGTGCTTCTTATGGTAGTAATCAAAGCTGCATATTGGAGTCTTACTGGAAAGAATGTTCCTGGTATTATTGATTATACGTCACCCTTTATTTTAGCGAATGCAGTATTCGCACTATTGATTTTTAGCAGAATAAGGATAGGAAAAGGTAAAAAAATATTACTCATGGTTTCTGGGGCGGCATTTGATGTGTATATTATTCATTGCCATCTGTTTGTATTCGATTATATTATTAATGGAAATTTCGAATGGATTGATAGATTTTCAATTATAGCTATACTTTTTGTATTATTTGGAATAGCAGTAATTTGCTATTGTTTCCTTTCTTTTTTAGGAATTATGCGGGGTTATTTTTTTAATAAAATGAGAATAGAAAAAATATTTAGAACTATTGCATGCAAAATAGATAAAATTATATATTAAAGTAAGAGTGTGTAGAGATATGGAATTGAATGTATCAAAAAATTGTAATGGATGTACTGCTTGTGTAAACATTTGTCCACAGCGGTGCATAGAAATGAAGACGGATGAGGAAGGTTTTTTATATCCAATAGTTGAAAAAGATAAATGTATTAAATGTGGCCTTTGCAAAAAAGTCTGTTCGATTGATGTGAAGGCAAAACGGTCAGAGATTTTAAGTACGTATGCGGCAGTGAACTTTAATTTGGATACGAGAATGAGAAGCTCATCTGGTGGAGTATTTGCATTACTGGCAGAAAAAATTATTTCAGAAAATGGTGTGGTGTTTGGCGCAGTTTTGGCAGAGGATTGTAAAAGTGTTAAGCATAGTATTGCTCATAATCGCAGAGAACTGGAAAAAATGTTTGGAAGCAAATATGTACAAAGTGATTTGGGAAATGTGTATTCGCAAGTGAAGGAACAACTTAGTGAAGGGAAAAAGGTTCTTTTTTCGGGAACTCCTTGTCAAATTAATGGATTGCATATGTTCTTAAGATGTGAGTATGAAAATCTGTTATTGGTAGATATTATCTGTCATGGTGTACCATCACCGGCTTTATGGAGTAAGTATATTTCTTATATTGAAAAAAGATATCATTCTGTAGTAAAAAATGTGAATTTTAGGAGTAAGAAATATGGATGGCAAGATTTTGGAATAAAACGTATTGATGAGAATAACAGAGAGCTTTTTATATCAAAAAATGAAGACCCATATATGCAGATGTTTTTAAAAAATTATTGTTTACGACAGTCTTGTTATCATTGCTCTGCGAAAGAACAACGCTATTCAGATATTACTATTGGAGATTTTTGGGGCATAGAGAATGTTTTTCCTGAGATGAATGATGGTAAAGGAGCATCGGCAGTTATTGTTAGAACTGAAAAAGGGAGAAATATATTTGAACAAGTGGCAAGTAAGATGCAAATAAAGGAGACAGAATATCAAACAATCGTACAATTTAATTCTGCAGAAATAAAATCTGTATATAAGCCTGTAGAGAGAAAAATATTTTTTAAGGATATGAATACAAAGACTTTTTCTGCTTTACAGAGAAAATATCTAAAGAAAACGATAAAAAGAGAGATACGAGACATTTTGATAAAAATGCGAATATGGAGTTTTATACGTCCTCGAAGTCATAGGGGGGGGAAAAAGGATAATTCAAGATACTGTATGGTTTTTAAATTGAATAGTTTAAAATAATATAAATGAAAAAAATGGCAAAATGTATAGCATTAGATATGATCACATAGCATAAAATATAAGTTTTTAGTTGGATGAAATATATTAGGGAGGAAGAGAGGATGGATAAAAAAATTGTAGTTGCTGGAACTGGGTATGTTGGCCTTTCTATCGCAATACTTTTAGCACAACATAATCATGTTGTGGCGGTTGATGTTGTACCAGAAAAAGTGGAATTGATTAACAGAGGAGAATCACCTATTCAGGATGAATATATCGAAAAATATTTAGCTGAAAAAAATTTGCGACTTAGAGCGACACTTGATGCAGAAACAGCATATAGAGAGGCAGATTTTGTTGTAATAGCTACACCGACTAATTATGATGGAAAGAAAAATTTTTTTGATACATCTGCAGTAGAGTCGGTGATTCAGTTAGTTATTCAATATAATCCAGATGCAATTATGGTTATTAAATCCACGATTCCAGTTGGCTTTACAGCAAGTATAAGAGAAAAATATCATTGTGATAATATTATTTTCAGTCCAGAATTTTTGAGGGAATCTAAGGCATTATACGATAACCTTTATCCGTCTCGGATTATTGTGTCTACAGATGGAAGTGAAAAGCTGAATGTTGCGGCAAAGACCTTTGCAGAACTTTTGCAAGAAGGGGCACTGAAAAAAAATATTGATACATTGTTTATGGGTTTTACTGAAGCCGAGGCTGTCAAATTGTTTGCAAATACATATCTCGCGCTTCGTGTTAGTTATTTCAATGAATTAGATACATATGCGGAAATGAAAGGACTGAATACACAGGACATTATCAATGGCGTGTGTCTCGATCCTCGTATCGGTTCCCATTATAATAATCCAAGTTTTGGTTACGGTGGGTATTGTTTGCCGAAGGATACTAAACAGCTTCTTGCAAATTATGTAGATGTACCGCAAAATATGATGACAGCGATTGTAGAGAGTAATCGAACAAGAAAAGATTACATCGCAGACCGTGTTCTAGAAATTGCTGGTGGCTATGGATCAAATAGTACTTATAATATTGATAAAGAGGAGGTTATTGTTGGAGTATACCGACTTACAATGAAATCAAATTCTGATAATTTTAGACAGAGCTCTATTCAAGGGGTTATGAAGAGAATTAAGGCCAAAGGTGCAACCGTTATTGTGTATGAACCAACATTGAAAGATAATACTACATTTTTGGGAAGTAGGATAGTAAATGATTTGGATAAATTTAAACAAATGTCTCATGCAGTTATAGCAAATAGGTATGATAAATGTCTTGATGATATAGTAGAAAAAGTTTACACAAGGGATTTGTTTAGACGTGATTAACATAAATAAGCAAGTTCATGCTTTTGTATAAAAGAAAGAGACCTTGAAACGAATATTGGTTGATGTAAGGTTTTGCAAAAGTTCGGAGACATTCCAGATGAGGTTTTGGAGCAGATTCAGTCTCAGCAGGATATGGAAGTGTTGAAGAATTGGATGCAGACTGCCTTTCAGTCAAAGACGTTGGAAGAGTTTGTACAGAAGATGTAAGAAAAATCTATTTCTGATCGATGATCAGATCTAAATCTTTGGGGGTTTCACTGTTCTTGTGAAATCTCCGAGATAGGAAACAAGTCGATGCCGTTTCAGGCAAGTATTCAAGAATAGACAGGGAATTCTATATTAAAATGGTGAAGGAAAATGCCTTCTAAAGAAAGAGGTAGTTATTTCTGGTTTGGGAGAGGAGAAATATCAACGATGGAATTGATATATTGGTAAACGCTCAAAAGCGAGTACCTTTCCTTAAATCGTGATGTTTGAGATAATAGTCTAAAAAGTTTAGTCAAAATAGTATAAAAAGTATAATGCTTAACTTTTTATACCAGCCTGCAAATAAAAAGTCAAGGCTAAATTTATGAAAATTGAAAATTTTATACAGGTTGAAAAATAGGTATAAAAACAGAACCACCACACCTGTGCTGGTCTGAAGGAAAACGTTATGAAGTTATTCGGATTCTGGAAGTGATGAAAGATATTCTTTCACCCGACCATAGTAGATTCGTAAAAATTTATTAGCTCCGGCAGTCATATAAACGTAATAAGGCTTACCTTGGGCTCGTTTCGTAAGCGCATAGTTTCGGGGTGTCCCCAAAACATACTTCCAGAATCCCATTGCTAGGATTCCGGAAGGCTAACTTTTTACTCTATTTAATGCTACATTGCTCCTGCACATCTATGCTCCAAGGAGCTAGATGATCCAGCTCTTCGTCTGTCATATTCTCATTAGGACGATGCTCTAGCAGAAACTTTAAATATTCATACAGATTTAAATCGTATGCTTTTGCCATCTCAACAATTGTAAGATACATCGCATTTGCAGTTGCTCCATCTGGACTATCTGAAAACAACCAGTTTTTTCGACCTACAGTTACTGGATGAATACTGTTTTCACTGAGATTATTGCTAAGACTACAGCGCCCATCTTCAAGATAGGTCATAAGGTAATTCTCTCGATTCAGGATATACGTTTTTGCTTTTTTGAGCTTACCATTACTTCCGGGATCTAACTGTTTTGCCCACAACAAAAAACCCTCAATCACCGGTTTCTGATCTTTGAGGCGACGATTTTGGATCTGTTTAAAGCTTAGGTTCTTTTCTTTGTATGTACGTTCATACTCGAAAAGTTTATCGCAGTAAAGCACTCCCTGAACAGCAGGATTAGTATAATCCTTGTCATGTCCCTTAGGGATTGCTTCTAACAGGTATCTACGAATGTGTGCCCAACAGGTACAGCGGTTCACATTCTTAACCTTGTTGTATCCTTGGAATCCATCTGCCATCAGATAGAATCCAGGTTCTACTCCTCTCAAGAATTCTTCTGCGTTAGTTCCAGCTCTTGTAGGAGTATAGTTATAGAGAACGATAGGATTTAATCCATCTTCTCCGGTTCGGATCAGCCAGAAATAAGATTTCGACTGAGCCTTTCGTCCGTTTTCCTTCAATACTTGAACGGGTGTTTCATCCATCATTAAGAACTTACGCTTTAATAGTTCACGATGGAAATAATCGTACATAGGTTGTATGTACATCTGACTGGATTGAATAATCCAACTCGCCATGGAAGTTCTTCCAATAGGTGCTGCCTGTTGAAGAAAGTCCTTTTCCTGACGATATAAAGGAACATACATCCCATATTTACGATACAAAATATAAGCAAGCAACGACTCCGATACATAACTGTGCGGAATCAATGCTGGTTTTCCATTATCTTTGATGAACTGAGGTTCTTCTGTCTCTTTACATTTAGGACAGGCATACGTTACTGCAAGATATTCTATATGTTCCAGTTTTGGTGGTGTATACACAATCTCGCTTCGGATTTTTTCGGTTCCGATAGCTAGCATTTCACTTCCACATTCTGGGCATATCTTATCTTTATCAGTTAATGCATCTGCAAGAACCTGGCGTGTAGGAATGTCTTTGAACTGCTCTTCCAAAGAGGGTTTCTTCTTGCGAGTATGTTTTTGGATTTCAATGATTTCTGGTTCGATAAGTTCTATTGGTTTATCGAATTCATCCATTTCATCGAATAAAGACAGTTGACCTTCGAAGTCGTCTATACGGCGTTCACTTGAAGTACCAAACATTTTTTGGCGAAATGGTCCTATGTCAAGAAAAAGTACAAATTAAATGTAACCAATTTTCTCTGTTCTG
>ERZ1673739.643-NODE-643-length-47643-cov-34.020257_pt1 | contig 47643 bp, 42 predicted proteins | sample MGYA00580210_ERZ1673739 | MGnify/ENA primary metagenome ERZ1673739 (study PRJEB41218, sample SAMN15661749) | gut metagenome | host: Homo sapiens | place: Canada: London | collected 2015-08-20/2019-03-30 | study: EMG produced TPA metagenomics assembly of... | reverse complement strand
CTCAAACAGCTTTGCAATTATATCATGTTGTTTTCTGCTTGTCAAGAAGTTTTTTCAACTTTTTTTGAAGTTGTTTTTGTTTCTCTCTTGCAGCAACTCTGATATTTTATCACATCCAACCGGCTGTTGTCAAGAACTTTTTTTATTTCTTTTTGACAGCTTTGTAATCTCTGTGAGATCTCTCAGACGCAACTCTGATAGGATACCACCGCTGGCAGGATTTGTCAATAAGTTTTTTGAATTTTTCTTATAATTTATTTATTCGCGTTATTTACCACATTTCCTGCATTTATCTCTGCCCAGGAAACATAAAAACAGCACCAGCAAAACACCGGCGCCGTTTTTATATATTTCCTTCCTATTCTTATGATCCAAAGATCCGCAATACCACTTCCGTCAGCAGATTGTGATCGTAGATCCAGGTAAGGATCGGATCCGCCTGGATCTGTCCCTGCAAATAGATTCCGACCTGTGTATTGCACAGGATTGTTATGACCAGAAAGATCACCCAAACCCAGAGTATTCCCTGCACACAGCCAATACAGATGCCGCCGATCCGGTTGAGTGTTCCGATCACCGGAAGTGCTGTCAGAATATCAACCGCATACAGGATCATATACATCAGAATCGTAGCGATCACAAAGGAGATCAGAAAACAGATACCATTGATGATCGTATAGGAAAGGTATTTTCCCAGATAATCCGCGAATGTTTCCACCGCCAGGCGCTGATAGATCTCCGTATTGTTATTTTCCGTCAGTTTGTCTTTTACTGTCTGCGGGAGCGGCAGTTCTTCTATATAGGATACCTGTCCCGTGATGCTTTGCAGATTCTCCCTGCCTTCCAGCTGTTCCAGAAGGATCTGGTTGCATTTTTCTTCAATACCGCTCTGCCAGCTGGTATGTTCCCGGACAAAATCGCTGATATAGGGATTCAGCCAGGAGGTTACGCCAAGAACCATCAAAAAGAAGACCATGGATATCACCATCCGAAGCAGTCCCTTTCGAAAACCCTGGATCGCAAAGATCAATACCAGCGCAAGTAATACAAATGTCAGCCAACTCATGTGCTCTCTCCTGTCTATTGTAATCGAATGGTTTCCGTTCCGCTGTCCAGAACCACCATATAGCGGTTGCCGGAGAGCCGGAAGATATTTTCCACATTGCCCTCTTTTATCGTTCCCCGATATCTGCAATATCCTTTTACGGTATAGATTCCCACTTCTTTTTCATTGTATACAAAAATCTGATCTTTGCTGATCGCCACATGATCAAAAGCGAAATCCACGGTAAACGTTGCCTTTTCTCTTCCGCCTGTCGTATACAGGGCGATTTCATACGGCTGCTTTTCTTTTCCGCTCTTATAGGCAAGCCCGACATACTGGTCATCATGGAAAACACTCAGGATATCATCATCCAGAGTGATCTGATTGCTCTCTTCCGGAATCTGTTTTCCGCTGTACGTCAGAAAACCATCATCCGAAAATGCCAGCGCCTGTGCGTCACTCAGATAGTCTACCTGTGGAATCAGGGTTCCCACATAATTATAACCACTGACCTGATTGTCCATCTGGTTTTGTCCGGTATTTCCAAAGTTGTAAAATGCCATGAAACTTGCCGGCTGGTTATTTTTCACGCACAGATAGGACACCGCCATCAGCTGTCCGTTGTCTGAGAGGGAAAGATCTACCGGATATCCCGGGCTGTCCACACTGGTTTTCGCAGTCACCAGTTCGTTTCCCTTTTTGTCATAGACATGGATCCATGTCGTCTCCCCGTCCGCAAGAATCACACCTGTGATTCCCTGCGGATTGACGCAGACCTTCTCTACCGGAAGTTTTGTCTGAATGTCCACAACTTTTCCGTCGATATTATAAACTCCGATATCGGTTCCTTTTTTGTCATAGATCACGCAGTATTCGCCACGCATGGCTACTACCGGATTTTCCATGGTCTGCGGTGCATTCCACACTTCTTCTCCCTGCGCATTCAGAAGTGTCACGCCGTCACCGCCGTATTTTAACATATAATCGCCAAATTCCGCATACGCAGCTGTCGTTGTTGTATCTTCCAGCTCCGTCCGTGTGATCACCTTATAGCTTTTAAACTGCCACCGGTCCACCAGGATCTTGCCGCCGATCGCAAGGCCGGCAACTACCACGAGCACCACGCCTGTAATCACAAGTTTCTTTTTGCTCCGCCGGAATTTGGGTCGATTCCGCTTCCATTCTTTTATCTTCTGCACAATCTTCATAATTACCCCTTATTTCCTTTTGTACTGCCTTTAATCATAGCACATTGTCTTCCCTTCGGCAATTTCTATTTCCGCTTACGGCGTCGCTTAGTTACTATTCACTAGAGCGTGTCTGAAAAAGGCTTTTCGTGAGCTGCGAGTCTCAGTTTGTGGGAGATTTTATCCGAATGAGGGCGGCGTAGCGGGCTACGGCAACCGAATGAGGGTAAAATATACCGCAAAGTGGGGCTTGCAGATTGCGGAAATGATTTTTCAGACACGCTCTAGTAATATCCCGCGAGGCGTTTTTTGTGAGCGAAGGTCACAGAAAACCCGAGACATATCGCGCGAATTTATGCGATCAGCATAAATTCTGGCATCGTGCAGCGTGTTACTGGGCACGGAGTGAACAGTAGCACGCTTATGACTCCGGTAACAGGAGTTTTCCCCCTGCATAAATGATATCCTCCGGGGAAATTCCGTTCAGCTGGCAGATCTCATCGATCCGGCTGATCGTTCCATAGCGTTTCTGGCAGATACTTGTGAGCGTATCCCCTCTCTGGATCGTATAGGTAATGGTCTTAATATCGGCTGCTGCCTGCTGTTCTTCCTTTTTTTCTTCTTTTTCTGCTGAGGGCTGCAACGTTGGTGTACTGCTTTCTTCTGAAGCTTCCTGGTTCGCCTGCGGATTCAGACTCTCCTGTGTGTTTCCCTGTGTCGGAACCGGTGTCAGACTCTCCTCCGGCTCATCCGTCACTGTTGGGGAAAGAAGCGGCTCTTCGACAGCCTTCTGTGCTTCGCTGGTCGCTGCAACACGCTGGCTTCCCGTCTGCACCGCCTCCTCCACGTTCTGATACTGGTTCAGATAGGGCAGTCCCACCGCAAGCATCGCAGCCGCACAACAGGCTCCTGCCAGCCAGCGATTTCGCACCGGATGTTTCTTCGCCTTCTCTGCTTTCTCCGCTTCCGTTGTCTCTTTTTTCTTCTCCCGCGCCGCTCTCCGAAAATCAATCACCGCACGGTCCGGCACATGTTCGGTCTCCTCGATGGATTTATTTTCACTCCTGTCGATCATATACGCCTGCATCGGATCATTTTTTTCATAATAGATAAAATGTCCCGGCATCCGCACCAGCTGATTATTTTCATAGACATAAAAAGCCTCTTCCATCTCCCCCGGCTCCATCAGAAACAGCACTTTGTCATTTCCTGCAAAATGATCCAGATGCGTCTTTCGGATCTCTTCGGTGATCTCCATGTTAAATCCGGGAAATCCAGCAAACCAGCCGACGATCTCCTGCTCCGGGAAATATTTTTTGCTGTCCTCATACACCTGTCCCCAGACTTTATCGTCAAACCGGATATGTTCCGGCGAAAGTTCCAGATCCCGGATCTGCAGGGCGCTTCGGATAAAAATATAATCGCCCTGGCTGGTCCAGTGGCAGGAACCGAACAGAATCGCCGCCACCTCATCTCCGTGGGGATTCCGCGCGATCTTTTTCAAAAAGGTGTAGACATAGTCTTCCATATATATTTTTTTCTGACCTTTGATCTCTCCGATTTGTCTTACGTTGTTTGGCAGTTTCACACATTCTGCATTTTCCTTTGTGTTATCGGTTTCTTCTTTATAGATGACTTCGATCATACTCTTCACCCCTTTTAGAACCCAGTATACGCCGCTTTCTGTGCGGATTTTGCCGCTTTGTGCAGGAAAATACGGGGTTTTTAACGACATTTTTCGCAGGTTCTTTCTTGTTTGGAAAACCGTCGGGCATATTTTTTCGTTTCTCCGGGTACAATATAGGTAAATATTTGATGTTATCACACAGAAAGGACGCGTGATCCGAATGCGCAGAGAAGTTTCGTATTATATCAGAGAGAAAAAACGCACCGCCAGCAATGAACTGGCGCATGTGCTGAAAAAATGTATCGGTCAGATCGATCGTTCCTGGAAGGAGATCATTATTCTGTGCATCGGAAGTGATCGGATCACAGGGGACAGTCTGGGACCTCTGATCGGTCAGCAGCTTTCCCGGTATCGCTGGAAAAATATTCATATCTACGGAACGCTGGATGCACCGGTTCACGCCCTCAATCTGGAATCTACGCTTTCCGGCATCAAAAAAAGACATCCGTCTGCGCTGATTCTCGCAGTGGATGCCTCTCTCGGTTCTCAGAAACATATCGGGTATATTACCGCCGGTATCGGTCCGATCCATCCGGGATCCGGAGTGCACAAAAATCTTCCGGCGGTTGGCGATCTCTATATTACCGGAATCCTCAACGCTTCCGGTTCTTTTGAACATTTTCTGCTTCAGACTACACGACTTTCCTTCGTCGTGCAGATGGCAGATACCATCACCGATGGGATCTTACGGACTTTCTCACCGGTCTATGAGCGGCGCGGTCTTCTTCCTGACGGATGGTTCCACCGGGAAGAACGGCGGGATCTCTGCTGGGCGAAAGAGGATTCCGGACTTGCAGCCCTCTCCATCGAAACCAGTTCCGGCAGCATCTCCTGAAGCAGATCTGCCCGGGGCACTTTCGCAAAGATCTGTTTTAAAAACCAGGCAAATGGTTTGCCCCAGTATTTATTCTGTATTATTTTTGCATAATGATCCATGATCTCCCGTGAGCCACAGTATTTGTCTGTCAGACAGATCACATACGTTTCCGGATATCTTGGCGGGATCACGGATACCGGCCACATATGTTTGGTGATCACTTCTTTTTCCACCTTGTTTAGATGAAAATATTTGCAGGCATTCCGATAGGCAGTGATCGGATGGGTGATGGCGTGCAGCCGGTCACCCGTCTCTTTCCGGTGTTCTCTCCAGTCATACAGGAACAGATCGTGGAGCATGCCGCCTCGCGCCGCGGAACGGGCATCCAGACCTAATTTTTTGCAGATTTTATAATTGTTATACGCTACATCCAGACAATGCTCGTAGCAGTCCGTATCACAGTGCTGATAAAATTTTTTCATCTCCAGTACTGCCGGATGACCGACGATATCACGGATGCACTCATAAAACTCCAGATTTTCTTTCGTGCGCTCTCTCCGTTTTCTTCTGAGATTCTCCCGTGAATCTTTTGCCCGTTTTCCTGACATTTTTTCTGGCATTTTTCTGATCTCCTATTATTTTCCGTACCATTTACCGTACAGACATATTTTCCAGCTTTGCAAAACATGTACTCTCGGAATCTTTCTGTGCTTGATTTTGTGAGATGATTTTTTGTCAGTTGTGCCAAAATTTCTGAGGCGTACGCGGTGCGTACGTTGATGAAATTCGGGTGCGACTGGCGGAAAATCAGCCGCAAAAGCAAGTGCAGAAAGACTCCGAAAGTACATAAACAGGGAATGGAGAAAATAACTCTCCATTCCCTGTCTTATTATACCGTAAGTATTCTCTTACTGTAAAGTTCTGTACACTTTAATTTTTTCTTAAATGTAATTACTGGATATACGCTTTTACCTGCTCGTATACACCCTGTCCGTCCAGTTTGTATTTTTCCAGAAGTTTTACTGCCGGACCGGACTCGCCGAATACATCCTGCACACCGATCTTCAGTACCGGAGTCGGAGCTTTCTCGCACAGTACGTCGCATACTGCGCTTCCCAGACCGCCGATTACGGAATGTTCTTCTACGGTAACTACTTTACCGCATTCTTTTGCTGCTGCAACAACCAGTTCCTCATCCAGAGGTTTGATGGTATGGATGTTGACTACTTTCGCCTCGATACCGTCAGCTGCCAGTTTTTCAGCTGCTTCCAGTGCAGAGTTTACACACAGACCGGTAGCGATGATTGCCACGTCTTTTCCTTCTCTCAGGGTAACACCTTTACCGATCTCGAATTTGTAATCCGGACGGTCATTGATCACCGGCACTGCCAGACGACCGAAACGCAGGTATACCGGTCCCTGATATTCGTATGCTGCTTTTACAGCTGCTCTTGCTTCCACATCATCGGACGGGTTGATAACAACCATGCCCGGGATGGTACGCATCAGGGCGATATCTTCGTTACACTGATGCGTTGCACCGTCTTCTCCTACGGAGATACCGGCGTGTGTTGCACCGATCTTTACGTTCAGGTGCGGATATCCTACAGAGTTTCTTACCTGTTCAAAAGCACGTCCTGCTGCAAACATTGCAAAAGAACTTGCAAACGGAACTTTTCCTGCGGTGGAAAGACCTGCTGCGATACCGATCATGTTACACTCAGCGATACCACAGTCAATATGGCGTTCCGGAAATACTTTCTTAAACATACCGGTTTTGGTGGCAGCTGCCAGGTCTGCATCCAGAACTACCAGGTCTTCGTGCTCTTTTCCCAGTTCTACCAGGGCGTTACCATAACTTTCTCTGGTTGCAATTTTCTTTACTTCTGACATAATGCTTCACCTACCTTTTTCAGATCTTCCATTGCTACTGCATACTGCTCGTCGTTCGGAGCGGTTCCATGCCAGCCTACCTGATTTTCCATGAAGGATACGCCTTTACCTTTTACGGTGTGAGCGATGATTGCTGTCGGCATTCCTTTGGTTGCTCTTGCTTCTTTGAATGCTGCATCGATCTGGTCAAAATCGTTACCGTCGATGTTGATTACATGGAAGTTAAATGCTTCGAATTTTTTATCAATCGGATATGGAGAACAAACTTCATCGATTGCTCCGTCGATCTGCAGATTATTATTATCTACGATCACTACCAAGTTATCCAGTTTGCGGAATCCTGCCATCATGGAAGCTTCCCATACCTGTCCTTCCTGAATCTCACCGTCACCTAACAGTGTGTATACACGATAATCGGCATTGTCCATCTTGCCCGCGATCGCCATACCTACTGCTGCGGAGATTCCCTGTCCCAGAGAACCGCTGGACATATCTACGCCCGGGATATGTTTCATATCCGGATGTCCCTGCAGGTAAGATCCCAGATGACGTAAGGTTTCCAGATCTTCTACCGGGAAATATCCTTTCAGTGCAAGTGCGCTGTAAAGACCTGGCGCTGTATGTCCTTTGGACAATACAAAGCGGTCACGATCTGCTTTTTCCGGATCTTTCGGATCCACGTTCATCTCTTCAAAATACAAGTATGTGAAAATATCTGCTGCTGATAAAGATCCGCCCGGATGTCCTGCTTTTGCAGCATGAACTGAGGTTACGATTCCTTTGCGGACTTCATTTGCTACTTTCTGAAGCTCCAGTTTGTTCATTCTGTACTCCTTTCCGTACACTGCTTAGAATTATTGCTCATTCGCCGTCTTAGTATGCCACATTTTGAAAAATATTGCAAGACTCTATACCTTTAATACGTGTTATTATTCGCCGAATACTGCTCTGTAATCATCCTGGAATTTTTTGATTCCGGCATCGGTCAGCGGATGTTTTGTCATCTGTTCAATGACTGCGTATGGAACGGTTGCGATATCAGCACCTGCCAGTGCACAGTCGGTTACATGGATCGGATTTCTTACGCTTGCTGCGATGATCTGTGTGTCCAGACCTGCTACCTCGAAGATCTCAGCGATCTCACGGATCAGATCCACACCTCTTGTGGAAATATCATCCAGTCTTCCCAGGAACGGAGAAACATAGGTTGCACCTGCTCTTGCGGCCAGCAGTGCCTGGTTTGCAGTAAAGATCAGTGTTACGTTTGTCTTGATGCCTTCTGCTGTCAGCACTTTGCAGGCTTTCAGACCTTCTACTGTCATAGGGATTTTTACAACCATGTTCGGATGGATTGCTGCGATCTCTCTTCCTTCCGCGATCATGCCTTCTGCGTCTACGGTCGTTGCTTTTACTTCACCGCTAATCGGTCCGTCTACGATAGAAGTGATCTCTTTGATGACTTCTTTAAAGTCTCTTCCCTCTTTTGCGATCAGGGACGGGTTGGTGGTAACACCACAGATCACGCCCATATCATTTGCTTTTTTGATGTCTTCTACTTTTGCGGTATCGATGAAAAATCTCATTATTTTGTCCTCCTGTTTTTCCTGAAATCTGCCCGATCATTTCCGGCGTTTTTATTTTCTGCCCTCAGTATAGCAGGTTTGTTTTCACGGTCAACAAGAGTGAATTTTTATTAATAACATTTTTTATTAATAGTAGCAGATTATTAATCGTTATATGATACGTTTTTCATCGTTTATTCTGAGTTTTTCCTTTATTTTCGCCATTTTCTTATTTATTTTATTATTAATATTTTCAGAAAAACCATTTATTTTTTCTTTTTTTCGCGGTGGCTCTCATACGGCGCATATCCGGTGCTTCCGCGGACGATCAGACGCGGTTCATACTCGATATGGTAAATACTGGTAGGCTCGTCTCCCTTGCGGTAACTCTTCTGCGATTCGATCTTTCGAAGGATAATGTCACAGGCATCCCGCCCTTTCTGATCCACGAAATGTTCCACCGTTGTGAGTCCGATCGTGTGGAACCGGGAAAACAGGGTGTTGTCGCATCCAACCACCGAGATATCCCCCGGGATTCGGTACTGACGCTCGAGAAGGGCATCCATTGCCCCAAATGCCATCATATCATTCAGTGCCGCGATCGCTGTGATCGGACAGTCTTCCCGGAGCAGTTCCACGGTCAAATCGTATCCCATCCGGTACTCCGATTCAATATTCGGAATCTCCGTATCTTTACTGTCTGCCGCGGAGCACACCAGCACATGATCCGAAAGTCCCGCCTTTTCAAACTCCATCAGAAAACCGCCCACACGTTTCTGTCGCTGATGCTGCCGCGCCGTCAGCGGCGGTGCGATAAATGCCACATCCCGGTGTCCAAGTTCGAGCAGATGACGCGCCATCAGGATCCCCGGTTTCTGATTGTTCAGAGCTACCGCATCAATGGAAAATTCATCGTCACGATTACTGATGACTACCACCGGAATCTCCCGGGAGAGTTCTGCCACCTGTCGGCTGAAACTCGGATTGCAGGCGTAAATAATCCCCAGCGGCTGCACTTCCCGCATCATCCGCAGATAATTCTCTTCGATCTTCAGATCCCTCTGGGTGTTGCAGACAAACACGCCGTATCCGTATTCCTTTGCCATGGCTTCGATGCCCTGCAACAGCATGACATAATAGGGGTTCGTCAGCGTTGGACAGAACACGACCAGAAGTTTTCTGCTCTTTGCCGACCGGCGGATCCGCTGCTTGGGCAGATGATAATCCAGCCTTTCCGCCGCCTCCGTCACCTGACGGATCGTCTCTTTGGAAAAAGATACGTTATATTTTTTATTTAATATCATAGAAACAGTGGCCTGGGAAACTCCTGCTTCCCGGGCCACATCCATAGAAGTTGCTTTCTTCTTTGCCATCGTTTTTTCCTTATAATTCTACGCGTCCTTCCAGCGCACGCAGTAGTGTTACTTCATCGATGTACTCCAGATCACCGCCGACCGGAACGCCGCTTGCGATACGGCTCACTTTGATACCGGTAGGTTTGATCAGTTTGCTGATATACATGGCTGTCGTCTCCCCTTCCAGACTGGAATTGGTGGCAATGATCACTTCATCCACATCTTTTTGCAGACGCAGCATCAGCTCTTTTAACCGGATATCTCCCGGACCGATCCCCAGCATCGGGGAGATGGCTCCATGGAGGACATGATACACGCCCTCGTATTTGCCGGTTTTTTCATAAGCTGCCAGATCTCTTGTATTTTCCACAACCATGATCTGCTTATGGTTCCGCTTCGGATTGGCACAGATCGGGCACAGTTCCTGATCGGTCAGCGTGAAACATTCTTTGCAGTATCTGACATTCGATCTCGCGCTGGTCATCGCACCCGCAAGCTGCTCTACCTGATCCTGCGGCATGTTGATGATGTGAAATGCCAGACGCTGGGCTGATTTTGCGCCGATGCCCGGAAGCCTTGACAGCTGTTCAATTAACTTGCTGATATGACTGCTGTAGTATTCCATCTTAGAACGGGAATCCTCCACCCAGACCACCGGTCAGTTTGGACATCACAGCCTGTGTCTCAGCTTCCATCTTGCGGAGTGCCTCGTTGGTGGCTGCCATGATCAGATCCTCTAACATTTCTACGTCATCCGGATCTACGACTTCTTCTGCCAGTTTGACTTTGGTCACTTCTTTTTTACCGCTTACGGTTACTTCTACGGCTCCGCCGCCTGCTGCTGCCGTAAATTCTTTCTCTTCCAGCGCTTTCTGGTTCTCTTCCATCTGTTTCTGCATCTTCTGCGCCTGTTTCATCAGATTATTCATATTACCAGGCATACCCATGCCGCCTGGAAATCCACCACGTTTTGCCACGATTGGTTCCTCCTGTTTTCTCTTAAAAATCATTCATTATTCATCGTCCGGTTCTTCTTCTACCACGATATCCATGTGAACCGTCTGTTTTAATATATCATCAACGGAGATTTCTGCCAAGTCCTGATGCATATTTGTTTTCTTTAAAAGCATCTCCACTTCCACGGTTTTCCCCGTCATTTGCAAAATCAGACTCTCGAGTAACTGCTTTTTGTCCGGATCGTCCACACAGGTCTGCGCCAGATCATTCGAGAATTCCACATATAATTTATTCTCCCCGGTATTGCCGTTATATTTCGGCACGGCAGTTGTTAAAAATGTCTTGAACATTCCCTGTGTCTGCATCACGATACTTTTCCAGTTTTCCTTGATCCGCTGAAGATCCTCCGGAGCCGCTTTCTCCGGTTTCTTTTCCGGTGCGGACGGAACTGCCTGCGTTGGCTGTGCCGGACTGCCTGCGTTCCTTCCTGCATAACCCGGAAGTGGCTGAACTGCCGCCATCGGAATTCCTTTTTCCATCTGTTCTTCCAGCACCCGGAGACGGTCCAGCACAGAATCCAGGTTCGTTTCCATTGCAGGTTTACATAATTTGATCAATCCCACTTCCACCAGCACACGCTTCTGTGTGGCATTTCGCAGATTGTTGGAAAGTTCTGATAATACACGGATATAGCGCATCAGTGTATCGGTATCGATCAGCTGGCTTTCTTCCTGCAGCGCTTTCAGATTTTCCGAAGATACATCCAGGACTTCTTCCGCGTCTTCGGAGGTCTTGACCAGCAGAAGATTTCGCAGATACCAGGTAAAGTCATTGACAAACTGTCCCAGTTCTTTTCCATTGACCAGAAGATCTTCCAGGATATGGATGCAGCTTGTGACATCCTGTTCCAGCACTTTGCGGAGCAGTTTGCTGAACACTTCCGTATCCACGGTTCCCAACACTTCCAGCACCTTATCAAAGGTCAGTTCCTGTCCCAGATAGAAGGCGATGCACTGATCCAGAAGACTCAACGCGTCTCGCATGGAACCGTCTCCCGCCTTCGCTACATAGCGAATTGCTTTTTCTTCCACCGGGATCTGTTCTTTCTCCATCAGTTCCCGCAGCCGTCCGGCGATCGTGTCGATGGAAATACGGTGAAAATCGTACCGCTGACACCGAGACTGGATCGTTACCGGGATCTTGTGGGATTCGGTCGTCGCCAGAATAAAGATGACGTAAGACGGCGGTTCCTCCAGTGTCTTTAACAGTGCGTTAAATGCACCTGCTGACAGCATATGCACCTCATCGATGATATACACCTTGTATTTTCCCTGTGTCGGACGGTAGGTAACCTCCTCCCGGATCTCACGGATGTTGTCGACACCGTTGTTGGATGCCGCATCGATCTCGATCACGTTCATGGATGTTCCCGCCTGGATCGCTTTACAGGTCGGACATTCGTTACAGGGACTTCCATCCACCGGCTGCTCACAGTTGACCGCTTTCGCAAGGATCTTTGCCACGGTCGTCTTACCGGTTCCACGGGTTCCACAGAACAAAAATGCGTGACCGATACGGTCCGCACGAATCTGATTTTTTAATGTTGTTACAATATGATCCTGCCCTTTGACATCCTCGAAGGTGTCCGGACGGAACTTACGATATAGAGCGGTATAGCTCATGTTTCTCTGCCTCTCCTCAATCTGTCAATTTTAATATACAATGTTACAAAGAGATAGGGCTGTCGCAAAGACCAGCCCCTCTCCGTCTATCGTATTATTTTTCATAACTGTTCTGTATTTTCACAGTTACATTTTCTGCATCAGTCACCGAAGCTGATGCCGATTCTCTTGGCATCTTTGATCTCCTGTGCATCCGGTGTTACCACTTTCAGTTTTCCTGCACACTCTTCCAGCGGCACTTTTTTGGTCTTTCCGTTGACCAGACCTACCATGTAGCCGTACTCATCGTTCAGGATCAGTTTTGCTGCCGCAGAACCAAGTCTTGTGGACAGTACACGGTCGTATGGACACGGGCTTCCACCTCTCTGGGTATGTCCCGGAACCGTTACACGTATCTCCATACCGGTGCGGTTTTCGATCTCTTTTGCCACTTTATAGGAAACGGACGGGTAAAGTTTCTTATCTTCTTCCATTTTCTTTTTCAGTTCTTTTTTGCCAAGCTGCGCGTCCTCTTTGGAGATCGCACCTTCTGCTACTGCCAGAATCGTAAATCCGCTTCCGTTTCTCTTTCTTCTCTCGATGGCCTCCACTACTTTGTCGATATCATACGGAATCTCCGGAATCAGAATAACGTCTGCACCGCTGGCAATTCCTGCGTACAGAGTCAGCCAGCCTACCTTATGTCCCATAACTTCCACGATAAATACACGGTTGTGGGAGGATGCGGTTGTATGGATGCAGTCGATCGCTTCTGTCGCGATATTCACTGCGCTGTAGAAACCGAAGGTCATGTCTGTACCCCAGATATCGTTATCGATCGTCTTTGGCAGGTGGATGATATTCAGTCCTTCTTCTCTTAACAGGTTGGCGGTCTTCTGGGTTCCGTTACCGCCAAGGATTACCAGGCAGTCCAGATTCAGTTTATGATAGTTCTGTTTCATCGCTTCTACTTTGTCCAGTCCGTTGGCATCCGGGGTACGCATCAGTTTGAATGGCTGACGGGATGTACCGAGGATCGTGCCGCCACGGGTCAGAATACCGGAAAAATCTTTTGCTGTCAGCATTCGATAATCTCCGTAGATCAGACCTTTATATCCGTTCATGAATCCATAGACTTCCAGGTCATCGATATTGTGGGAAAGTCCTTTTACTACGCCTCGCATGGTCGCGTTCAGAGCCTGGCAGTCTCCGCCGCTTGTCAGTAAACCAATTCTCTTCATACCTTTTTCCGTCCTTCTTTTCAGATTTTTGCAGCCGGTTTTCACTGCTCCGGTTACAAATTTTTCTTACAGATCGCCGCACTGTTTTCCGGTGCCGGGCATCTGTATCTTTTCGTAACTGTTCAGTCCCTTCACAGTTACGAGCCAAAATGCATTTAAAATCACCTTCGGTGATGGCATTTTGGCTTGTATGTCTCGGGATTTTGGCATATTCATGCCAAAACACCTCGCGGGATACTACCTACTGAATAGTTACGTTTTTTTACAATATCATCTGGTTATTATTATAGCCCATTTTCGCCACTCTCACAAGTAAATATCACGATTCAGATTGACAAATTAAAAAAAACACGATATACTGAATCCTGCGCAGCCGGGGAGTTAGCGGTGCCCTGTACCTGCAATCCGCTACAGCAGGGGTGATGCCAATCTGAGGCTTGTATCTTGCAGAGCAGCCCTTTATAAGTGGCGTTGACGTCTGGGTCTTACGCAACAGGAATCTGTGAACCGTGTCAGGTCAGGAATGGAGCAGCACTAAGCAGAACCTTCTGTGTGCCGTAAGGGTGCCTGGGCCGAGTTAACTGCAGGAGTAACGTCTGTGGAGGGAGTTCGAAGGGCGGTGCGCTTTTAAAATTGGGAAAAATAGCCTGAAGGGGGACGCCCGGAGGGAGGTTTTCCAAGACACTTGTATTGGTCGTTAAAATCAGTCCACCGGACCAATTATTGATATGCACTGCAACGTAAAAAGGCTGCGAAGTATATTTTTTTCAAAATGTAACTGTTCAGTACCCTCACAGTTACGAGTCAAAATGCCATCACCTTCGGTGATGGCATTTTGACTTGTATGTCTCGGGATTTTGGCAAAAACATGCCAAAACACCTCGCGGGATACTACCTTTTGAATAGTTACTTCAAAATAAACTTCGCAGCCTTCTTCTGTTGCATTGGTTACGGAGATGGAGAGATTTGAACTCTCGCGCCGGTTGCCCGACCTACCGCATTTCGAGTGCGGACCCTTCAGCCACTTGGGTACATCTCCATGGTGTTACGAATCAGCAGATTCGCTATTCATTATACTTCCTTGTTTTTCTTCCGTCAATACCCGTTTTTGCCGCTTCTTAATTTCACGCAGTTCTTTGAAGAATCCACTGAGCATCTGGGAGCACTCTTCCTGTAAAACGCCACGGGTAACTTCTACCTGATGATTGAACTGTTCCATCTCCAGAAGGTTCAGAATCGATCCGGCGCATCCCGCTTTCGGGTTCATGCTTCCGATCACCACCCGGCTAACTCTCGCCTGGACAATAGCTCCGGCGCACATCTGACACGGTTCCAGAGTGATGTACATCGTACACCCTTCCAGCCGCCAGTCGCCCAGCTTTTTACTCGCTTTTCGGATCGCATTCATTTCCGCATGGGAGATCGTATTTTTATCCGTATTTCTCCGGTTGTATCCTCTTGCAATAATCTTTCCTTCGTAAACGATCACACACCCGATCGGCACTTCCATCAGTACACCTGCTTTTCGTGCCTGCCGGATCGCCTCCCGCATAAACCGTTCATCCATTTTCTTCTCATCCATCATTCTTCCGCTTTCCTGTCATCATATCTTGTTTCTTCTTTGCATATGCTACCATAGAATACCCCAAAAAGGAAGTGTCCATTTTGTCTGCATACAAACGTTTTGTTTCTTATCTTTACGAATACGACCACCGGAAAAAGGGAAAAAACCGCGGATTTGTCCGTGTCGAGGTCCGAAATCATCAGTGCTGTCTGGAACTTCATATGACTCTTCCCGCCTGCCCGTTTATCCCTGTCTTTCGCGCCTACGCATTTGTCGCCCGTCCCGGCGCACTGCACGGTCTGTTTCTCGGCAATCCTTCCTGGAAACAGGGCAATGTATACGGTCAGTTCCGGATTTCAGACACCAGTATCTGCAACAGCAGCTGGAATCTTGATGATATCGACGGTCTCATCGTTGTCTGCGAAACCGGACAACGTTACGCCACCTGCTGGAGTGACTGTAAGATTTCACCGGAAGATCTCCTTTTGCCGGAATCCGCACCGATTCTTCGGGCAGCCTCGCTGGAACAGCCGGAATCCGTAGAGCCAGACACCGCCGACACGCGTTCTGATCCGGAGCCTGCATCGGATTCCTCCCGTTCTTCCACCCATGCACCTGCACGTGCACAGACTCCCGCATTTTCCTGGAAACGACTGACGGAGAGTTATCCACAGGTCACACCGTTTTTCGATGAGGAAATCCACAACTGCCTGCAATTATCCCCGAAAGACCTTTCCCTTCTTGGCTCCTTTGGGATTTCCTGCGGCAACAACCAGTTTTTTCTCTACGGCAGCCACGCTTTCCAGCATTTTCTTCTCGGGAAAATGGAACATGACGATACCGTCTGTTACGTTCTGGCTGTTCCGGGCATCTATGAGGAGCGGGAACGTCTGCTCGCCAATCTGTTCGGTTTTCCTTACTTTAAGTCCGCCCGCGCCAAAGACGCACAGCCCGGACATTTCGGCTACTGGTACCGGACGATCCACACCGAACCGCGAAATTCCGAGCCTATATCCCCCGAATCTCCACCTGCGGAATCGTTTTCTGAAGAATCTGCTGAAAATTCTCCAGCTGCTCGCGCGAGTAGGACGTAAATACCGGACGGATCACCTGCTCCGACTCCTTATAGTTTTGCAGAAAATACCGCCGGCTCCCGGAAAGCCACTGCCCGATGGCTTCGATATCTTCCCGTTTGTGAAGTTCCTTCACAACTGTGGTTCGGAATTCATAGTCCACCACACCCGATTTCAGATATTCCACCGTACGGGTGATGCTTTCCAGATCCGGATGGCGGATACCGGCGGTCTCTGCATATTTTTCCGGGCTGTTTTTGATGTCCATTGCCACATAATCCACCAGCCCCGCATCAACCAGTTCCCTGACCAGCGCCGGGCGGGTTCCGTTCGTATCCAGTTTGACCGGATACCCCAGCTCTTTGATCTGTGCCAGAAGTTCGGTCAGTCCCGAATCCAGCGTCGGTTCCCCGCCGGTCACACAGACGCCGTCCAGGATTCCCTTTCTTTTTCTGAGCACTTTCAGAACTTCCTCCGCCTCAATCAGCGGCTCACTCTCCGGTGCCAGCACCAGACCGGCATTGTGGCAGAACGGACACCGGAAATTACAGGAGCCGAGAAAAATGGTAGCTGCCAGCCGTCCCGGGTAATCCAGCAACGTCAGTTTGTTAAATCCGTGTATTTTCGCCATACGCTACCTTACGAAGCAAAAAATGTTTCGATTTCCTTTCTGGATGCCTGCACGGAACCCTGTACGAAAAATGGCTTTCCGCCGCCCCGTCCCTGTAATTTCTGGTTCATTTTTTTTACAAATTCACGGAGATCTCCATCTTTTTCTCCGATGATATAACGATAGCCGTTTTCGTCATTGCCATTAAACACTGCGCAGCGGCCGCCACAGCTTTCCATCACATCCGAAGCCAGCTTTCTTACGCTGTCCGGTGACATATCTTCCTCGAACAACAGCTGATCGCCGCATCCTGCGGTCTGTGCTGCGATCGTCTCGATCTTTTTCAGTTCCATTCCTACCATGCGGAACTTTAACTGCTGATATTCTTTCTGTAATTTCTCCACTGCATCTGCGGTATCGTTCCATTTTGCGGACAACAGCTGGGAAATCCTTCGGTTCTGTTCTTTTAACTGATTGGTATACTCCAATGCCCGTTTTCCGCAGAGCATCTCAATACGCATACCGCCCTTGAACTTCTGCGCAGATACCAGGGTAATCTGTCCGATCTCTCCGGAAAAGTCCACATGGACACCACAGCAGGCACAGATATCCATACCGGGCCAGGTTACGATCCGCACATCACCGGTCAGCTCTTTCTTACTTCTGTAAGGCAGTGTCTTCCGTTCTTCCTCTGACGGATGTGTGATCTCAACCGGATGATTCTCCCACACATACTGATTTGCCTTTGCCTCAATCTCTTTCAGGAACTCTTCCGGCACTTCGCCGTCCACATCCAGCGTGACTGTCTCGCTTCCTATGTGAAATCCCACGTTGTTATAGCCGTATTTTTCGTGGATTAGTCCGCTGATCAGGTGCTCACCGGAGTGCTGCTGCATCAGGTCAAATCTGCGCTCCCAGTCAATCTTACAGTTCACTTCTGTTCCCTCAGGGATCGCTTCCCGTGTCCGATGCCAGATTTCTCCGTCTTTTTCCTGTACATCGGTAACTTCCACCTGGTTCATGGTTCCGATGTCACATGGCTGTCCGCCCCCTTCCGGGTAAAATACAGTCTGATCCAGAAGGATCTCATATCCTTTCTTCACCTCTCTGCACTCCAGCACTTTCGCCTGGCAGGTGGTCTGGTGGGAATCTTTATAAAATAAACGTTCTGTTCTCATATGTATGTCCTCTTTCTGTCTCTCCTACAGTATTTTTCTTTCTGCACCATCATAGTACGAAATTCACAAACTTGCAAGATTCCTGTTCACTTCGTACCCGGTAACACGCTTCGGGGGGATTATCAGAGAACGGTAACTGCATTTTGCGTTCTGTGTGACCATGTCACAGACGATTTCTTTGCTTTTTTCTCCATTTTTGCCTATACTGACAGTAAACAACGAACAGGAATCACGATTCCTACAAGGAGGTAATCTTTATGCAGGATGTTGTCATCATCGGCAGCGGACCGGCTGGTCTGTCCGCCGCTCTTTATATTCTCCGGGGTGGATTTTCCACTACCGTCATTGGAAAAGATAACGGTGCTCTGGAAAAAGCAGAAAAAATTGAAAATTATTTCGGACTGGATCATCCCCTCTCCGGTCATGAACTGATTGAAAACGGAAGAAAACAGGTACAGGATCTCGGCGGTACGCTTTTGCAGGATGAGGTAGTTGGGATCAGCTGGAACGGCAACTATCTGGTTTCTACCGCTTCCACGCAGATCGAAGCCCGCGCCATCATTCTCACCACCGGAACTTCCCGAAAAACATTGAAAATCAAGAATCTCGCCAAACTCGAGGGGCATGGTGTCAGCTACTGTGCCGTCTGCGATGCTTTTCTCTACCGCGGCGAATCTGTCGCCGTCCTTGGAAATGGCGAGTACGCCCTCCATGAAGTCCAGGAACTTCTTCCGGTTGTCGGCTCCGTCACACTGCTGACCAATGGACTGGAACCTTCAGTTGACTTTCCACCGAAAGTTACGATCATCCAGACACCGGTTCTGGAACTCACTGGTACGGATGCACTGGAGGCGGTCTGTCTCGAAGACGGCACACAGCTTCACCCGGCATGCCTTTTCATGGCGCTCGGCACTGCAAAGGGTAGCGATCTCGCACGGAAACTTGGTATCCGGCTTGAGGATGAGCGGATCATCGTCAACGAACAGATGGATACCGGTCTCCCTGGCGTCTTCGCCGCAGGAGACTGTATCGGCGGGATCCTGCAGGTTTCTGTTGCAGTCGGTGAAGGAGCGAAGGCCGCGCTTTCCTGTATCAAATATCTACGGTCTTAATTTTGATTATCGCGGCAGTCGTCAAGTTCTCGTGCAAGCACGGACTTTGACTCGTTGCCCGCATAAAATAAGTGGCAGAATATCGATATGCAAAGTCCGATATTCTGTCACTCATTTTCTTTTACCATATTTCTACAGTGCAAAAACTGCCGCATCCGAATCACTTCGGATAGCGGCAGTTCTTTTATCGTTTGAACACTTTATATTTTTTAATTATTTCTGAGGACCAGCTGCTACCAGAGCTTTACCAGCTTCATTTCCTTCGTATTTAGCGAAGTTCTTGATGAATCTGTCAGCCAGATCTTTCGCTTTCTCTTCCCACTGAGCCGCATCTGCGTAAGTATCGCGAGGATCCAGGATTCCGCTGTCTACGCCCGGCAGTTCTGTCGGAACTTCAAAGTTGAAGTAAGGAATAGTTTTTGTAGGAGCTGTTTTGATATCTCCGTTCAGGATAGCATCGATGATACCACGGGTATCTTTGATGGAGATACGTTTTCCGGTACCATTCCAACCTGTGTTAACCAGGTATGCTTTTGCACCGCTCTTTTCCATTTTCTTAACCAGCTCTTCTGCATATTTTGTAGGATGCAGTTCCAGGAATGCCTGGCCGAAGCAAGCGGAGAAAGTAGGAGTCGGTTCTGTAATTCCACGTTCTGTACCAGCCAGTTTAGCTGTGAAACCAGACAGGAAGTAATACTGTGTCTGAGCTTCTGTCAGGATAGATACTGGAGGCAGTACGCCGAATGCATCTGCGGACAGGAAGATTACGTTCTTAGCTGCCGGAGCTGCGGAAATCGGGCGAACGATTTTTTCAATATGATCGATCGGGTAAGATACACGGGTGTTCTCTGTTACGCTCTTATCAGCGAAGTCGATTTTTCCGTTCTCATCCAGAGTAACGTTCTCTAACAGTGCGTTACGTTTGATTGCGTTGTAGATGTCTGGTTCAGATTCAGCATCCAGGTTGATAACTTTTGCGTAGCATCCACCTTCGAAGTTGAATACGCCGTTGTCATCCCAGCCGTGCTCGTCATCACCGATCAGCAGACGTTTCGGGTCTGTAGACAGTGTAGTTTTACCTGTTCCGGACAGACCGAAGAAGATTGCTGTGTTTTCGCCGTTCATGTCTGTGTTTGCGGAGCAGTGCATGGAAGCGATGCCTTTCAGTGGCAGATAGTAGTTCATCATAGAGAACATACCTTTTTTCATTTCTCCGCCGTACCATGTATTTACGATAACCTGCTCACGGCTTGTGATGTTGAACATAACAGCTGTTTCAGAGTTCAGACCCAGCTCTTTGTAATTTTCAACTTTTGCTTTGGAAGCGTTGTATACGATGAAATCCGGTTCGAAGTCTTTCAGTTCTTCTTCTGTAGGTTTGATGAACATGTTAGTTACGAAATGTGCCTGCCATGCTACTTCTACGATGAAACGGATAGCCATACGGGTGTCTTTGTTTGCACCACAGAATGCATCTACAACGAACAGTTTCTTGTTGGACAGTTCTTTCAGAGCCAGCTCTTTTACTGCGCTCCATGCTTCCTGTGTTGCCGGGTGGTTATCGTTCTTATATTCGTCAGAAGTCCACCAAACAGTATCTTTGGAGTTTTCGTCCATTACGATGAACTTATCTTTAGGAGAACGTCCGGTGTAAACACCAGTCATAACGTTAACTGCTCCCAGTTCACTTTCCTGTCCTTTTTCAAAACCTTCCAGTGTAGATTTTGTTTCTTCTTCAAATAACATTTCATAAGAAGGATTGTAAACAACCTCTGTAGTTCCGGTAATGCCATACTTACTTAAATTAATTTCTGCCATTTTACATTAACCTCTTTCTTTCATAATATGATAACCTCCTGCAAATGCAGGTTTCTGGTATCCCTCAAAGACAGTCGCCCATAGCAACTCTCTTTATCCCTAATTATACATATTTGCGACACAAAATCAATAAAAATTCTTTGAAATTTTTGAAAAGACTAGCTAAAAACTAGGATTTCCAGTTTTCTTTGATTTATCCCGCAAATCGAAGTTCCGATATGATAATATCAGGACCGGAATCTCTTCCGGTCCTGATATTATCTTTTGTAAACAGTTTCCCCTGCTTTTTTCGAAAGCAATTACTTGATTGCAGCTGTCTCGATAATGAATTTTACGCTGCCGTCTGCATCTTTCTTCCAGCCGTCGAATGCGGTGTAGTCTTTGTCGGCTTCTGTCACCGCGTCCAGACGATCCATCAGGGCAGTCAGGTTATCTCCTGCCAGATCAGAGATCTTCTGGATACCTTCCTCGTCAAATTCCTCCATACCGTCTGCAAGTTCTGTGGAGCCGTCTGCAAGTTTCGTGGTTCCTTCTTTTAATTTTTTTCCGCCGTCTGCCAGCTGACTGGTTCCGGATTTCAGCTGTGCGGCGCCGTCTGCAAGTTTCTGGATACCTGCGCTTAACGTATTTCCACCGGACTGTAAAGCTTTGCCGCCGACGATCAGGGCGCTGCTTCCTGCTACCAGTTTTGCTGTTCCGTTTTTCAGGGTGCTGTTGTTTGCGATCAGGGTGTCCGATCCTTTTTTCAGGGTTTCGGTTCCCTGTGTCAGGGATGCGGATCCCTGTGCCAGCTGTGTGACACCGTCACTGAGGGCAGATGCGCCGGATGCCAGGGTGGTCAGTCCGCTGTTCAGAGATTTCGTTCCCTCTGCCAGAGCTGCTGCTCCGGTATTCAGCGTGGTATCATTGGCAGTCAGTGTATCACTGGCTTCCTTCAGCTGATTTACAGCTCCCAGCATGGTCTGTGCCATCGTTGAGAATGTCGTCAGCGGTTCTACGGCATCGCCAAGTGCTGCCGCACTCTTGGCAAGATTTGCGGTTCCTGCTGCCACGGTGTCTGCTCCGTTTTTCAATGACTGCATCTGTTTTTCGGTTTCTGTCATACTGACACCGGCAAGACCGGATTCTACTTTCTTCAGGTTCTCCTGAACACCTGCAAGTGTGGTCTTTGTCTCCTGGCTGATGGAAGTGCTTACCTTGGATGCATCCACCTGGACGCTGACTTCCGGACTGGTCTGTACGCCCACATTGACCTGAATACCTGCCAGATTATTTAACACTGCCTGTCTTGTGGCTTCATCCACACCTGCAGCTTTCAGAGCAGCTTCCACATTGGCTCTCTGCTTTTCTGTTGCCTGTGTGCTGGCTGCTTCATTTACTTTTGCATTTTCTGCTGCCACTGCCTCTTTTGCTTTTGTCGTTGCCTCTGCGCTGGCTGCTTCACTTGCTTTTGTCACATCTGTTACAACCTGTGGTGCTGATACAGCGCTCTGTGCTGCCGATACGGCTGCTTTGGTTCCGGTCACTGCTCCGCTGAGTGCTGTCACGGCATCGTTCAGTTTCGAAGCACTGGCTGCTGCCTGATCTGCTCCTGCCTGCAGCGCTGCTGCTCCTGCGCTCAGTTTCTTGCATCCGTCCATGAGTCCGCTTACCGCACCCGGAAGTTCTCCGACATTGCCGAGTTTGTCTTCCATCGTATCATATAATGTATGGATTCCTGTACCCAGCTGCTCTGCTCCGCCGGTGTAAGTCACCAGACCGGACTGCAGACTGGCTGCTCCGCTCTCCAACTGTTTTCCGCCCTCGGAAAGCTGTGCAACACCTGCGGTAAGCGTTGCTTTCTTCTCATTTAACTGGCTGATTCCTGCATTTAACTGTTTCGCACCGCTGTTGACCTGTGCGATACCGGCGTTCAGCTGCTCGGTTCCGTCAGTGTAGGATTTTACACCACTCTGTAAACTTCCTGCGCCGCTTCCCAGGCTTTCCATGCCGGCTACCAGCTGATCGATACCGGAAATCAGGCTGCCTTTGCTGTTGTTCATCGTATCGATACCGTCTTTTAACTGTCCTGCACCGTCATCTGCGCTGTTCAGACCGTCCATAAAGGTATCTGCGGAGCTGTCCAGTTCCTGGATGCCTTCCTGCAGTGCGCGGCTTCCTTCTACCAGTGCGGTGGAGGATTCGGTCAGTTTATCGAGGCTGTCCTGCAAATCATCCAGATCATCGATATCGCTCAGTCCCAGTTCCTTTAAGGTACCGGTGGTTGCTACCGTAGCGGTCAGTGCCAGGGAGAAATCTTCCACATCTGCGGTGATCTCTACATAATCCGGACTTTCTTTGTCCTTGAAGGAATCCAGGTCACCCAGTTTCAGGCTGTCATACAGTCCCGGGAAGCCGATACCCAGGACGATGTTGTTATTTCCATCGGAGATCACTTTACCGTTGGTTACTTCTACATTCGTAAAGGTATCCGTCGGGAGAATCATGCCGGTTGCCATCATAAACGGCGTGTAAATAGTCTCTTTCTTGCCGTTGATCTTCGCGGTCTGGGAAGAATTGTTCGTGTAATCGATACGGATCTTTACTTTTCCGCTCTTTCCTGCCAGATCTGCGGCACTGATTTCCTTGCCGTCCAGGAAGTAGGTCATTTTTACGGATACCGGCAGTTCCTTGCTGGTTTCTCCCTGATAGTAAATGTCATTTCCATCTGCTGCCCACACCAGTTTGCCGTCGCTTCCCTGGGTATAGCTTTCCTCACCCTTTACGTTGGTGATATTGTTCAGTTCGCTGTTATCTTCCACCGTGCTTTCTTTGTCTGCATTTTTCAGCCAGTTGCTTACGATCACTTTCTCTACATTTCCATTCTGATCGGCATTGACATAGACGGTCTGCTCTTTCTCCGGAGTCGCTGCGGCAACAGTCGTCACCGGAACGGTTACTGCCAGCATCGCTGCCATACCTGTCATCATTGCCTGTACATATTTTCTCTTCATAACGATCTCCTCCTAATGTTTCCGTCTGAAATTCAGACTCGTTTTACAAATAATTCCATCAAACAGCCAGAACATTGCCGGCAGGAATAATAATACTGCACACATACTGATCAGCGCGCCCCTTGCCATCAGCAGACACAGAGAACTGATCATATCGATCTGGGAATACATACCAACACCGAAAGTTGCGGCGAAGAAACTGAACGCCGATACCATGACCGGTCGGATGCTGGTCTTGTGCGCGATCTGGATTGCTTCTTTCTTGCTCTTTCCTCCTCCACGCTCCTTCTCGTAACGGCTGGTGATCAGAATCGCGTAATCGACGGTCGCGCCCAGCTGGATCGTTCCGATAACGATGGAAGCGATGAACGGAAGTTTGGTTCCCGTCAGGAACGGGATACCCATGTTGATAAAGATCGCACCCTCGATGACCATAACCAGGATCACCGGAAGGGAGATCGATTTAAATACAAAGAAAATAATAAAGAATACTGCCAGGATCGATACCGCGCTGACAACTGCAAAGTCGTGGTCGGTGATCTCGATCAGATCCTTCGTACACGGTGCTTCCCCTACCAGCATACCGGTCGGATCGTACTGTTTCAGGATTGTGTTGATCTCACTCAGCTGACTGTTGACCTCATCGGATGCTACCGCGTATTCGTTCATGATCAGCATCAGTTCGTAGTTATCACTCTCCAGGATTTCTTTCACATCGTCCGGGATCATACTCTCCGGAAATGCCGGTCCGATGATGCTCTCCAGACCGAGTACCTGTTTCACGCCGTCTACTTTTTCGATATCGGCGATCATATTGTATTTCTGTTTGGCATCCAGATCCTTATCCAGCAGGATCATATGTGCTGCACCCATATCATATTCTTCGGACAGTTTGGTATTTGCCTGCACACTCGGCAGATTATCCGGAAGGCTGGCATCCAGGTTGTAGTACACGCTTGCATGTGCCTGGAAATAAGCAAATGGAATAAATAATACCACAAACAAGACTGCAAAAATCACATGGTGTTTTACCACAAAATCAGAAATCTTCGGAAAATCCGGGATCAGCTGACGGTGTTTCGTTTTCTCCAGTGCATTGTCGAAGATCATGATCATCGACGGAAGTACGGTAACACAGCAGATCACGCCGAAGACAACACCTTTGGTCATGACGATACCAAGGTCAAGGCCCAGGGTAAAACTCATAAAGCACAGCGCGATAAATCCGGCGATCGTTGTGATCGAGCTTCCGACTACGGATTTGATCGTAGCTGCGATTGCCTTTGCCATCGCCTCTTTATGATCCTCTTCGCCTTTTTCTCTCTGTTCCTGATAGCTGTGCCACAGGAAGATCGAGTAGTCCATCGTAACACCCAGCTGAAGGACTGCACTCAGCGCTTTCGTGATGTAGGAAATCTGTCCCATGAAAATATTACTTCCCATGTTATAGATGATCGCCATACCGATACTCAACAGGAAAAATACCGGGATCAGATAAGATTCCATCGTCAGTGCCAGAACGATACAGGAGAGGACAACCGCGATCAGTACATAGATCGCAACCTCGGACTCTGCCAGGTTCTTGGTGTCGGTAACGATAGCTGACATACCGCTTAAGAAACACTGTTTTCCTGCCAGTGCACGGATGTCCTCGATCGCATCCATCGTCTCATCGGCGGATGTTGTCGTATCAAAGATGATAAACATCATCGTGGAATCGTCCGCATTAAAGGCGTCCCGGATATCCTCCGGCAGCATCTCCATCGGGATACTGATGTCTGCGAAACTGTCATACCAGACAACCTTGCTGACATGTTCCACATCTTCAATCTGTTCTTTTAACTTCGCCACAGCTTTGTTTTCCATGCCCTCACAGATAAACATCGAATAGGCTCCTGTTCCAAATTCATCTACCAGGATATCCTGACCCTGCATCGTCTCAATGGAATCCGGCAGATAATAAAGTACGTCGTAATTGACTCTTGTGTTGATATATCCAAAGACGGATGGAATCAGCAACAGCAATCCGATGATAAATATCGGAATCCGAAACTTGACGATCTTCCTTCCCAGCTTCTCCATATCATGTTCCTCCCTTACCTTCTTTTATAATTTTCCGTTGGTCTTTTTCTTACTGACCTTTGGTCATTTATTGTTATACCCTATAAATGACCGATAGTCAATATTTATTCAGCAAAAAGTTGACTAAAAGTCATTTTATATTTTATGCAACTTTCCGAAAATAAAAAAATGACCAATTTTCATTTGACTTTTTTGTGGAGATTTCCTTATAATATGGAAAAAGTAACGACAGGAAGGGGGCTGATCCCGGTATGGGAAAAGTCGATCACAACAAACAACAAAAAAGGGAATCCCTGCTGGATTCCGCTTTCTCTCTTTTTATAGACAATGGATTCAATAAAACTTCCATTGCAGATATTGTAAAAAATGCAGGTGTTGCCAAAGGAACGTTTTATCTTTATTTCAAAGATAAATACGATATCCGCAATCACCTGATCGCCCACAAGGCAAGCCAGGTATTTCAGACTTCCTATCTGGCACTGCAAAAGCATCCGGAGATTCAAGATTTTGAGGATCAGGTGATCTTTATCATGGATGATATTCTCGATCAGCTGGCATCCAATCTGAATCTGGTACGGCTTTTGTCCAAGCATCTGAGCTGGGGATTTTTCAAGAATTCTCTGTTCTTCACACCGAGTGAGGACACTCCGTCCATTCATACCCTCTATGATAAGATGCTGCAAAATGCCAATCATACCTATCATTCCCCGGAGCTTATGATGTATCTGATCCTCGAACTTGTCAACGGAACCAGCTACAACGCGATCCTCTACCAGCAGCCAGTAGGTCTTGAAGAACTCAAACCGCATCTGCACCAGGCAGTACGCGGGATCTTCGATCAGTACCGGATGGATGAGACTGCGGGCGATTCGAAACATTAAAAAACAGTGGCAAAGACCATTTTTCAGATCTTTGCCACTGTTTTTTCGTATTTGAATAAAATATAAACACAGCCATCACAGGGAACTTCGGCGGATGCGGTTGCCTCAGGTTCCTCTGCAATGGCTGTAACCCTTACTGCACTGCTTTTATGAAAGACAAATTAGTTGGGGAGTAAGGGTATAAAACCACCTGCCCAGGATGGAGTCCTGAAGGGAGGGGATTTTATCGGGATTATAAACTGATACTTCCACTATAACCTGTTAATGTCTCTGAATATCCATTGTAGCCTGTTGCCAATGCACTTGCTTTGCATCTATATCTTCCTTTACTCACGTTTGAAACTCGATACGTTTTTCTAGCAACAGAAACGTCATATGCGGTTGCGGTCTGTGAACCGGCATCTACCCATTTACTTCCATTCCATTTCTGTAATGTATATGTAACTGTTATCGACTTCATCTTCTCCACACAAACAGTTTCTGCCTGAATGCTAACCGTACTAGAATCCACTTTTACAATGGATGTGATAACATTTGCAATATAGAGTAAACACGGTGAAATCTCGATATCATTATTATTTTCTATCCATTCTGTTTCCGTAACATCTACCCACTTATAATTTTCATTCAAATCATTTTCTTCTGCAAAAGTTACCATTCCTTGGCTTAACAAAATTATACAGCTTAATAACAACGCAAAATATTTCTTCATGTTGCCCTCCTCTATTTATAATAAATCTTAGAAATAATTTCCTTAAGTTCCTCCAGTTCCATATTAGATACTATAAAAGCAATATTGTTTTTATATAAAATACTACAATTCAAACTATCATCTTGTGGACTTCTGTAAATATCTACATTTTCTTGTAAATCATCAATCCACACCTTTTCTTCCACTATTCCTTCATTTACCAGTCCATTACTCCCATCTTCTATCTGCATTCTTTGACTAACATATATAAAATTATCTTCATTATAAATCTTATAACTCATATTTCTATGTAGCTTATTGTATACAGCATCTCCTATCATGTAATTATCTGGTAATTCTGCAACCCATAAAAAAGGCATTTTTATTTGTGTACGCATTTCATTATATACTTGTTCTGGACTAGAACTTTCAAAAATTATTTCATTTTCGTCTTCTGAGAAAAGTTCATCTTCATTTACATTTCCATACGTATTGTATTGATACTCGCCATCCTCAAACTCATCTTCATGAATCTTCCCAATATCATCCGCCTGCACCATCGAAGTCAGCTCCAGACGTTCTCCCACATGAACGGCTCCAATGCCAAGAATGATCGCTGCACATGCGCCAGCAAGAATGCGGTTGCGGATTCGTTCTTTGCGGTGTTCTGCCTGGTAGATGCGTTCGAAGTCTTCGTTCCAGCCTTCCGGCATCTGATATTGTTTCAGACCCTTGTCACGTTCCATTTCTTTTAAAATTTCAGGAAGATGTTCTCTGATCTGCTTGTATTCCGGACTGTCATATATTTTATCTTTTTTCTTCATCGAATATCCTTTCTCAGCTTCCTTGCGGAAGCCATTTCACGGTGAAGTGAATAACATCATCCGAATACATGATACTGATAGATTCCTATCGTTTCTTTCTGAATACTCCAAAACTTTCCTCGATTTTTCTTCTCAGACGGCTTCGTCTGCATTTGAAGGCATTCGAGACTTCATCGTTCGTATCCGAGAAATATTCGATGGAAAGGACTCTCCGCTCTTTCTCTGTCAGTCCTTCTACCAGTTCCATTGCAATCATTCTCGCGATTACTGTGTCCTGCACGGAACATCCCTCTTTCTGTTCCTGTAAAGCAAGGCCAATCTTTTCTCCCAGTTCTTCTGTTTTCCTCTGGGAGCGGTAGTAATCGATTACCTTGGTTGGAGTCACCTTGATCAACCAGGCAAACTGACCTTCATCGCCCTTATCATATAACTTGTCGATCGCATTCAATAATGATGTCCACACCTCTTGTAGAATATCACGAATGTCTTCTTCTGGCAAATCCGGAAAATGTTTTTTCACGTACCAATACATAAACTCTCTATATTTCACGTAAAGTTCTTGGCATCGATCATGGTCCCTCCTATCCACGATACCACCTCCTTCGTTATTATTAGTTCCTTCTTCCTGTCTCCTCTTTTGTTTGTAGTTTCATAATACACAATGATCTTACATTTTTCAATAGTTTTTATTAATTTTACACAAATTTTTCTTTCTTTTTTGTGTATTTTTGTAGCATTGTGTCTATATTTGTCGGTTTTGCATATTTGTATTTTGCAATTGACCAGAAAGTACTTTCCAACTTTCGACTAAAATCCCATTAGCGCCAAGACAAAACGGGTGAGGGGCGTCACTTTTTCATCGACACCCCTCACCCGGGTCTTTTCTTTATTCAAACATCTCGACTGTCACTTTATTGGTTATAAACTGATACCGGAACCGTACCACCATATTGTCCTTCTGTGTGGTAAAATGCGCCTTGTTCGAGGAACCGCTTCTCGGGTATCCGTCGGACTGGTAGGTTGCGGATAACGTTCCGTAGGTTGCCACGGAATAATCGTAGGTTCCCGCAAACGGGATGACAACAGAAAGCGTATAGGTGTTGTCCCCGATATAGTACATTCTGGTCAGTTCGCTGTTGGAATCGTTTTTTACGGCTCCAACGTGTGACTGGAAACTTCCATAGACAACGATCTTTTCCGGGAGTTTCATGCCGGTTTCTTCGTCGTAGACATTTTCCGCACCATAACGGATCAGCATCTCCGGATTGGCTGCCTGTTCACGCAGGCTATGTCCGGTCGCCCACAGGCGTTTTGCAGTCTCTTCCTGGTCAAATCCCATCGGGCAGGCTGCGCTTTTCGTGTTGATCTGATAAAAATCCTGCGCATCCATCTCCCCGTTATCTCCGCGTTTCATGAACACTTCCGCGTTGTGGATCATCCGGCGAAACGGCAGTTCAAAGTATGCATTTGGATTGTTGATCTCTGTCCATTTGTAGGTATACTCCAGGAAATGATTCCGGCTTGCCTCCGGCTGGTTGGCAAACCAGGCGATCTGATCGTAGCCCCACCAGTCTCTCCATGCCAGTTCCTCTCTCGGAATCTTTTCCCGGTCATCAACGACCAGTCCGCCCCAGTTGTCGTATTCCATCAGATACGGCATGGTTCTTGCGGACCATCCGTTTGGATTTTCTCCGCCTTCGCTGTAACCCTCACGCACCAGTACCAGTTCTTCTCCCGGCACTTCCAGAAGCGGCATACGGGTAAATGGCATCGCATGGTAGTCAAACAGCAGTTTTCCACGGATATTTACCCCATGCGTATGTGCGTCCAGCAGGATCTTATGGCGTCTTCCGTGAATCCTTGCGTACGCGCGGATCATGCCGAACAGCTCTGCGGTCTTTGCCATTCCCTTGTCATTTGCGGTGTACAGATGTACCTGTCCCATATGCAGTGCCTCATAGCCGCAGTCAATGTAGCGGGTTGCCCGGTAGTAAAACCACAGTCTTGCCTCCTGCCGGGACAGATCCGGGATACCGCCGTCTTTTGCCGGATCGTCTCTTCTGCTGGTATATCCGCTGGACTCATCCGTAAACAACGCATCGTCCAGACGGAAACACCGATGTTCCGGTTCCATACCGAATGCCTCAAACACATAGTCCGGGATCTCTACGGTCTCCATCCGCCGTGTGATCCACTCGAAAACGCAGGACTGCAGGATGACTTCCGGATCCTGTGCATGCACTTCGTCTGCCAATTCCTTTGACAGTCGAAAATGCTCCTCGTCATCCATTGTCATATACCAGATGCCTGATGCTCTTCCGAGAAATTTTACGCCCATCTCCCGGATCGCACGCAGATCATCTTCCAGTGTTTTGCTCTCATATAAACCTGCTGCCGTCACACTCCGGGACAGGTAATTTTCCAGAACTTCTCTGGAGATATTTCCATCAAATATAAAATTCATTGTTTCTTCCATCCGTAACATCCCCCGCCTGTGAAATGCTACTTCCCTTCTCTCTGTTTTCGTAATTTCTCCGTCCGTGTATTGTTATCTTGTCAAATAAGCCGCCAGGGTACTCATACATGCGCCGCTGGCTCCCTCTGCCATCTCATCGGTCTCTTTTCGCACCACCGACGGTCCCACCATATCGAGGTGGATCCACTGGGTTCCCTCTTCCACAAAGTTTTCCAGGAAACACGCTGCCACACTGGCACCTGCACCCCTGCCCGGCGCATAATTGGCAAAGTCCGCGCAGATCGACCACTCGATCATCCTGTGATAGATCGGTCCCATCGGCAGCTGCCAGTAATATTCTCCGGTCTGCTCCGCTGTTTCTTCCCAGCTGCGAAGTGCTTCCCGGTCATTGCCAAACAGCGCCACCACCTGATCTCCCAGGGCACTCTGTGCCGAATACGTCAGGGTGGCAAGGTCGATCACGGTGCGCGCCCCCATACGCTGCGCAAACGTGATACCGTCACACAAAACCAGCCGTCCCTCCGCATCGGTGTTATAGACTTCCACTGTCTTTCCTGCCAGGGTTGTGATCACATCGCCCATTTTTACCGCATCCGGGCTGATCACATTTTCTGCGAGCATCAGCACTGCCATTACATTTTTTTCGACCTTCTGTGTGACAAGATACTCCAGCATCTCCATCATTTCCGCTGCCCCGCACATATCGTATTTCATTCCGTTCATGCCATCGATAGACTTCAGATGATACCCCCCGGCATCAAACATCAGTCCTTTGCCAACCAGCGCCGTCCAGTCGGTCCCCGGTGCCCCTTCATAGCGAAGTACCACCATGGCAGCCTCTCTGCGGCTTCCCTGATTGACTGCTAAAAGAGCGCCGCATCCAAGCTCTTCCAGCTTCTGATCCCCATAGATCTCACAGCTGATTCCCAGCTCCTGTGCCAGCGTCTGTGCATAAGATGCCAGATCTTCTGTATGCAGATAGTTATTCGGCAGATTTCCAAGCGTCCGGGCATATCCTTTACAACGTCCCAATAATTCCCCACGCTCCAGCGCTTCTATCTCCTGCGCTGTGCCTTCCAATACAAACGTATAACAGGTGTCCCCGTAATCACACAGTACATCCCTGTTTTCGTATACGTTCTGTTTTCCCAGCATCTTCACCCCACTGCGGGAAAACTGATATGCACCGTCGTACAGACTGCACACCCCATTGCACAGCATCTGTACCCATTCCTCCTCGGAAAATCCTTCTCTTTTTACTGCGATCCGGCAGTCACCGCCCCGTTTTTTCCCAAGTCTCCGAAAATTTTCCGGTGTCGCCGTTCCTTTCTCGAAAAAAACTTCTGTCTGCGCTTCTTCTGCCTGATTTGTCCATCTGATCTTCATCTTATCCACATCCCACATACTTTTTCCCCCTGTATATCCACACAGTTTCCCGGTTATACAGGGGAAAACTTTATCAACATCAGTGAAAGATTCCACCGTACACTTCGTCGTATTTGTCTACCAGCTGTTTTGCCAGAGAATACGAATTTACCAACGGATGTAACATCAATGCCTGTACAGCGGTTTCTTTGGAATGATTCTTTACTGCCTCAACGGTCAGTTTTTCGTACATCTTAATCAGACGGATCAGCAGATAGCAGTGTTCCGGCACTTCTTCTACTTTGACCGGCTGGATGCCGTCTTTGGATACCAGACAGGTGGTCTCGATAACATCTTCGTCTGCCAGTCCCGGGATGCTTCCGTTATTTTCTACGGACAGTACCAGGTATTTTCCTTCTTCGCTCTGCATACCTTCGATGCAGTCCAGCATAACGCCTGCATATCCCATGCCGTCCGGTACTTCCAGCTGACCTTTTTCCAGCAGCGGACGTTTTGCCAGTCCGGACTCGATGCTCATGTAGGAGTTCTCACGAACCTGCATATAATACAGGAAGATCTGTAATGCACCTTCCGGATCTGCGTCGATGTCCATATGTTTCAGTTCATCCATCATGTGAATGTTGACGTTCTCGATCGTCTTTCCTCTGGTTGCACCTGATTTTTGGATGTTTTCCAGTGCTTTTTCTCTGTGATAATAATAATACAGATATTCGTTTGGTAAGAATCCGATGGAACGAAGCAGTTCCGGATCAAACATGGAGAATTCCTGTACGCCCTGTAAAAATGCATCGTCTGCCAGCAGTTCCGGTAAGATTTCCTCGCCTTTTTTCTTCACGCTGCGGATCCAGGACAGGTGGTTTAATCCGAAGAATTCCACATACAGATTGTCTTCTTCCACACCCAGATCGTGTGCCATACGGAACTTCGTGCTGCTCGGTGCATCGCAGATACCGATGATCTTGTCATATCCTGCGCTTCGCAGTGCCTGGGTTACCAAACCGGACGGATTGGTAAAGTTGAAGATCCATGCGTCCGGTGCGTATTTTTTGATCAGTTCACAGTATTCGATCAGAACCGGAATCGTACGGACTGCCATGGAAAATCCACCGACACCGGTAGTCTCCTGTCCGATCACACCCAGATCCAGAGCGATGGTCTCATCTACCACACGGGAGTGATCTCCACCGACACGCAGAGTGGTTACAATATAATCTGCACCTGTGATAGCTTCCACCGGATCGGATACCGCCCATACTTTCAGTTCCTCATGGTTTCTCTCCACTACATGTTTACATAACTTTTCAATGATTTTCTGTTTTTCTTCCTGGATATCATAAAGTACCACTTCGTCGATATGAAGTTTTTTGTATCTCTTTAACAGTCCGTTGATAAAGATGACGGTTCGTACTCCTGCTCCTCCGATCACTGCGATTTTCATGTTTTCTTCCTCCTTGTTGTCTCCTTAGTATCTCTTTTTATGCTTCGTAACTTTTGATAAATGTTTCCAGTTTCTCTTCTGTCGGAAATCCGGTATTGCCGCCCAGTGCGGTTACGGAGAGTGCTCCGCATCCGTTTCCGCATCTCAGACATTCTTCCATGGATTTTCCTCTCAGGAATCCGTAGACAAATCCGGCATTAAAGGAGTCTCCGGCTCCTGTGGTGTCTACCGCCTCCACGGTGTACGGCGCTGCCTGATACAGTTTGCCGTTTTTCACTGCGATGGAACCCTTTTTTCCCATCTTGATGACTGCCATACCTGCGGTTTTGGCAAATTCCCGTGCGGCTTTCTCGGCGCTCTCTTTTCTTCCGTAATGTTCTGCTTCTGTCTCATTCATAAACAGCACATCGATGTACGGGAAGAGATCGCGGATTTCCGGTTTCCACTCTCCGGTGGAGTCCCAGCCAACATCGAACGATACGGTTGCCTGTGTCTCTGTCTTGATCTTCTTTAGCAGTTCCAGGTATTCGTTGTGATTAATAGATCCCGCATAGCCGGTCACATGGATATGTGCGGCTTCTTTCACTTTTTCCACATCTACATTGGAAATACTGATTTTTTCGTTGGTTCCCCGGTAGGTTAAGAAGGAACGGTCTTTTTCATTTGTAAAGCTTAACGAAATCCCCGTCTTTAACTCTTTGCTTACCGTCAGCAGAGAATCGTCTACATGGCTTTCCCGGAATTTGTTCCGGATCAGTTCGCCATAACAGTCATCTCCTACTTCCCCCTGAAACACCGGGTGGAGTCCCAGTTTGCCGACACCCAGGGTAAATAATGCGGCACCACCGCCGACAAAGGTCTCCATCACGGAAACTTCGTCTTCCTGCCCCGGTTCCGGAAATTTTTCCACACCCGGGATCACGATATCAATATTGACATCGCCGTATACATAAACATCCCACTTTTTCGCGCTCATACCTTCTCCCTCTCTTTTGTGCCCGGAATTTTCCGCAGCCCGTTTTGTTCCTTGAATCTAACACTCATTGTATCATGATTCTCTGTCACCATGTGGTGTACTTTTTATATTTATCGCATTTTTATCTATTCCATCTGCTTTTCTGAATTTTTCCAGAAACAGTAATTTTCAACTTTATTTTCATAGAAAAAGGTTCCCCGCATCGCTCATAGATTCATCTCTATATAAATGCTGAACGAGGCAAAGAACCTTTTATATTTTACTTAACCTTTTACTGCACCGATCATTGCGCCCTGTGCGAAATATTTCTGTACGAACGGGTATACACAAAGGATCGGAACGGTTGTAACAACAACTGCTGCCATCTTCAAAGAATCGGATGTTACGGACACGGTGTTATGTGCCAGTGCCTGTGCAACAGAAGTTACTTCCTGCTGTGAATTCATTGCTTTTGTCAACATCTGCTGCAGGACGGTCTGTACCGGCCACAGTTTCGTATCGTTGACATAGAATGCTCCTGCAAACCAGTCGTTCCAGTGATTTACTGCGGTATACAGTCCAACTACGGCGATTACCGGTTTACTTAACGGAAGCATGATTTTCAGGTAAGTCTGAAAGAATCCGCAGCCGTCCAGTTTGGCTGACTCTTCCAGGCTGTCCGGGATTCCTTCGAAGAAGGTTCGTACCATCAACAGATAGGTAACGCTCACCAGACTCGGAACCACGTAAACCCAGAAAGAGTTTAACAGGTGTAAGTTTTTGTACTGAATATAGGTAGGGATCATACCACCACCGAACAGCATGGTAAATGTGATCAGCATGGTGATGATCTTTCTTCCCGGCAGATCTTCCTGTTTCAGTGCATAACCTGCCAGAGTAGTTACCATTAAGCTTAAAAACGTTCCGATTACAGTTCTTGCGATCGTGATCACATAAGCTGTGGTAATACTTCCGTCTTTGAATACTTCTTTGAAGTTATCCATGGTGAACTGTCTCGGCCAGAACCATACGCCACCCCTCGCTGCATCCGCTCCATCGTTGAATGCCAGCGTCACTACGTTCAGGCAGGGGAGCAGAATGATCAGACAGAGTGCAATAATGATCAGATAGATCAGAATCTGAAGTGCCTGATCCATCGGATTGACTTTTATCTTTCTTTTGTGCATTGCGTACCCAATCCTTTCTGTAAGTGTAACTTACCCGCTTTTCATTCCCCTGCCTGCCACCGGGGCAGGCAGGATCTCTTTGTCTTAGTCGTAGAAAGATACAGAGTCCGGATCCTCTTCGTATATATCTTTTACGTATTTCTCAAAACGATCGATCCCTGCTGCCTTCAGCTGATCGCGGAAAGATTCGATGATTGTTTTTACTTCATCATCCGATTTTGCGAAGCAGGCCTGTACGAATGTCTCATCCCAGTCAAGCAGATCCATCTGTGTCTTTACATCCGCAAGTTCGTCCGCGGACATATAAGCTGTTGCATCCAGCCCCGGAACCAGTTTCTTTTCTACCGGGTAATCTTCTGCGATCTGTACACTTCTTGCAAAAGTAGAGTTACCGGAAGATGCTCCCGGACGGGACTCACCAAAGTTATCTTTGTTGTTTTTGTTTGTCAGAACAAACTCGAAGAAGTAGTTTCCGGATCCACCGAATCCCGCACCGATGGTGTTGATCAGATAATCGGTATCTCCATCATTCAGTTTTTCTGCAACTTCATCTGTCAGTCTTGGGTAGCCGTCTTCCATTGTATAGGATACGCCTTCCGCACCATACTGTGCGATGATCTGTCCTTCTTTTGTAGAAAGCCAGTCAAAGAACTGGAAGATTTCTTCCGGATTCTCTGCATCTGCGGAGATTGCCATACATCCACGACCGCTCTTTCCATGTACAACTTCCTTGTTGTCATCGGCAATATCGTTCAACGGTCCTAACGGGATCCAGTCATCATTGGAGTAAATAATCTCTTCGTAATTATGCACGTCAGCGATAATTGCTGAGTTGTGGTTTTTGGATACTTCTTCTGCACGGGTAGAGTCCATGGTGAAGAATTCCGGGTTCATCAGATCTTCATCCAGAAGTTTTCTCACAAAATTGATTTCATCATATACATGATCGGTTTCTGCGATATGCTTTACATCGCCGTTTTCATCCAGGTTGTAGTCATCGCTTACACCCCAGTCATAACCGGTTGCGATATATTTCAGAGCATCAACAGATCCGCCCCAGTATTTCGGTCCCAAGGGATAAACAGCATTTCCGTTGTCATCGGTATAACCGCCTTCTTTGATCTTAACCAGCAGATCATAAAAGTCTTCCTGTGTGTTGATTGCTGTGGTATCAATCCCAAGATCATCTGCAATTGCTTTCTGAATATACATACCTCCTACATATTCTTCATCTGCATTATATTCCAGAGAACGGTCAATTTCATCGATACTCATCTGCCACAGATATACACCATCCAGGTCATCACGGAATACAATGTTGTTCTTTGTATCGTCCGGCAGATAATCGTCTTCATAATATTTGGAATATACTTCGCTGTTTTTCATGTATTCAGATACATCTGCGAACATTCCGTCTTTTGCTGCTTTGTACAGAAGCGGGAACTCCGGTCTTGTGGAGTTATCCAGGTAAGATACGATAACATCCGGGATGGTTCCGGAAGCCAGCTGCGAAGCCATAACTTTTGCATCACTGTCACCAGGTGTATATTTTACATCCAGTTTGATACCGGTCAGTTCTGTGATCTTTTTCATGGTTTCGGTGTTGTTAAAATCTTTTGGAAGCGTATTTCCGATATCATCTACGTAAGCCTGTACGGTGATGGTCCGGTCAGCGATCCAGGTATCCGGTTTGTCAGAGTTATCTTCACTGGTATCTTCTGTTTTTGCACTGCTGTCTTTGCTATCAGATGAGCCGCCGCATCCTGCAAACATGGTCACTGCCAGTGTTCCTGCCATGGAAGCTGCCATCAGGCGTTTTACCATTTTCTTTTTCATGTAGTTTCCTCCACTTCGTTGAATTCTCAGGTTCCTTTTTTTATTCCTTTTGTTACCACAGTCCGACTTCCGTGATCTTCTTACAGATCCGGTTGCAGACTACTACAAGCACCAGTCCTACCAGACCCTGGATCAGACCGATCGCCGTTGCATATCCAAACTGTCCTCCCTGAATACCGATACGCAGAACGTATACATCAAGGGTATCAGCCAGAGACATGTTACCAGGTGTACGTAACAGCCAGATCTGTTCTACACCGGAAGAAAGCAGTCCGCCAACTCCCATGATAAACAGAAGACCAATCGTTCCCCGGATACCCGGCAGTGTGATATGCCACATTTTTCCCAGTTTTCCGCATCCGTCCATCTCTGCTGCCTCGTACAATGCCAGGTCTACGGAACTGATTGCTGCCAGATACATGATGGAATCCCATCCGATATTTCTCCACAGGTCCATGGAAAACAGGATTCTGAAGAAATATTTTGCTTCCATCAGGAAGAATGTGCTTCCATCTCCACCCAGTGCTGCGATTGTCTGATTCAGAACACCGGTGCTCGGTGCCAGAATTCTCTGCAGCATAGTTACGATAATAACAGAAGAGAGAAAATGCGGCAGATAGGTGATGGTCTGCGAGATCTTCTTAAACTTCATGCTGCGAAGTTCATTCAGCAAAAGGGCAAGTATGATAGCGAATGGAAATTCCAGGATACATTTGATCACACCGACTGTCAGTGTATTCTTGATCAGTCGTGGCGCATCATAGCTGGAAAAGAAGGTCTTGAAATATTTCAGACCGATCCATGGGCTTCCCCAGATTCCTTTCTTAAAGGAATAATCCTTAAATGCAAGAACAGAACCCGCCATCGGCACATAGCAGATCAGTGCATAGTAGATGATACATGGAATCAGCATCACATACAACGGCCAGTAACGTACCAGTCGTTTCTTCAGCGGCTGTTTTTTCGGCTTATATTTTTTAGCCTTTTCAACACTTGCTGCTTTCATAGATTTCCTCCTTCATTTATTTGATGAGGCTATTATACGAAGCAGCTGTTTTTCTCACAATGGACATTTCTTCCGGCACCAGTGGAAAAATCTACACTCTGAAAAATGTCCAGTATTTTTTATAGATTTATCCACTCAAGTTCCGCACAAATCGGATAATGGTCGGAAAGCCATACTTCTTTGTCGCGGTCTTCCCATTTTTTTACACTGCGGCAGGTAAGTCCTGCATAGCCTTCTTTTGCTTTTTTGATATAAATATAATCGATCCGTTCCGGTTCATCTTCCGGTTCAAATCCGTGATAGGTAATGCCAATGCCCTCTGTACAGTTGACATAATCTGTCCGTTCTCTCATCACGGCAAATTCTTCTCCGTCCGGCTCTGCGTTAAAATCACCCGCAAGGATCACCGGTGCGTTGGCGAATAAAACGGCATCATCCATCTTCTTTAGGATCTGAGACAGTCCCAGGGTTCTCGCCTGCACGCCGAGATGATCCAGGTGGATATCACACAGACGGAAGACTTTCTTCTCCTGAAGATCTTCCAGTACCACTTCCGTGCACACACGCGAGCAGATGGACTGTTCTTCGTATCTGCTCGCCGGCACATACGGTGTCGGGGACAGCCAGAAGGTTTCCATATTGATCAGATTCAGACGATCGGTACGGAAAGCGACCGTCATCTGCTCGTCCTCAAGTGTCTCACTTCTTCCACAGCCGATCACGGTATATTCCGTCAGGTTCTCCTTCAGCCATGCTGCCACATGGGGCAGCACTTCCTGAAAGCAGATCACATCCGGTTTCTCCTCGGCAAGTTTCTTTAAGATCACAGGTTTGCGGAACCGGAAGCTGTTGGCTCCGTCCTGGTCATAATCACATCGTATATTAAAAGTCACTAATTTTAACATATTCTTCCTCCTGTATGTCCTTTTTTCTGTCGTAACTGTTCAGTGCCTTCACAATTGGTTACTTTCTATCATCAATCAGAACAGCCACAACCAGATCGGCTGTGTCCATGCCTTCTGTCCTCTGCTGTTTTTGATCGTCACTCTCACATACTCTTCATCCCCGTTTAACGCAAAGCTGCCTTCGGTCAGGCAGTCTCCATCATCACTGAACAGACAGTCTCCCCGGTGCGGTGTTTGGAAATAAATATGCTGGCACGGCTCACAGGTCACGTGTGCAACTCCGTCTTCCACATAAAAATCATGGAGCAGCGGTCCGGAAGATGCATAAAAGCTTCCGTCTTTGATCGCCTCAAGGATTCCTCTGTGGGTAAATTCTTTCGTCTTTACCATGATGAATCCACCCAGATCGTGTTCTGAGATATCGTGGGCATCATCCGTGGCAAAGCAGAAGATTTTATTTCTCACGAACAGAAAATGATCAAAATACGTCTCGGAATTGCCGTTGTTTCCGAAAAATTCAGAACCGTGGTTGTAGATTTCCATACCGATCATGCCCTGCAGATATTTGATATCCGTAGAATCGATCTTTGACCAGTACGGATGACCGTACAGTGTTACATTTCCTCTCTGTCCGAAATATTCGATGATACGCTCTGCCGTTGTCAGCACACCGTTTTTGCGTTCTTCCTCAAAGGTATAATGTTCCGGGATCCGGTTTGTCTCCGGCAGACCGAAACCTACCAGATGATGATCCTTTCTTCCCGGCAGCTCGATATCCAACTCTGTTCCCGGGAACAGCAGGAAATCATCCCGATTCAGTTCCGGATGGATCCCGTAAACCCAGTGATCCGTCAGTGCCAGAAAATCATACCCTTTGCTACGATAGTGCTCCGCGGTCTCCGCCGGCGTATGCATACCGTCTGACCAGGTGGTGTGGGTGTGAAGATTTCCTTTTTTGTATGTTCCTTCTTTGTAAAGTGTTCTCTTTTCCATGTGACTCTCCTTTATTTTCGCATGTTTTCCAGTTTCGTCAATCTGTCCGGCATCAGTTGTATCTACTTTCTGCCGTATTTGCGACCATTATAGCAAATCTGGTTTTTCCCTATAATGCACATAACTTTCAAAATAACTGGATTTTTCTACGAATTTTTTCAGACTATTGACATGCGCAACCGGTCTGCGTATTCTGAAAAAGAAGGTACTACTATAGAAAATGGAAATGGAGAAACCTATGGAAGAAATGAAAACCATTTACCAGGTAGGGGGAAAATTATGCAAGGACTTTATCGGTCAGATTTCCTATACCGTCTGCCTGGATCAGACTTATGAAGAACTGGATATTGAATTTTCTTTTGGACCGCAGCACTTCCGCCCGGAAGATGTGACACCGGAACTGAAACAACGCCTGCTCGACTACTGTAAAAAAGAGTACGGGATCGAAGAACCAACACCGGAAGAATGGGAGGACGCCGTCTATCACGGTATGAAAACCGAGATCCACACCATGGCAACCCTGAACGACACGTTCATCGGCAATATCCACAGACAGCTGACAACCCGGCATATGCATTTTACCGCAACAGAAGCCACGGAAGGCTGTATTCCGCAGCCGACTATCGAGGGTGTGTTAAAAGTAACCATTCTGGTATTTTCCGTACTGCTGGACAACACCGATTATCAGCTGACGGTACGCGCACGTTAAGGGGGACTTTTTATGTATAAGAGACTGGAATTACACAATCATACCAACGAATCCGACGCAGTATTTACCTGCAAAGAACTGACGGACTTTATGGTGGCAGATCACGTGGACGCGTTCGCCCTGACCGATCACAACACCATCTCCGGACATTACAAAATTGAAAATTATCTGAAAGAGCATCCACAGCCGATCGCATTTATCCCGGGCATGGAATATACCACGTACTACGGACATATCCTCTGCCTGAACCTGACCGAGTATGTGCCGTGGGAAAATATCAACAAACACAAACCGGAACTTCTCTTCCAGGCTGCCCGCGAAAAAGGGGCATTGGTCGGTGTCGCTCATCCGTATTCCTTCGGATGGCCGTTCGCACAGGGCTGCCGTTTCGAGATGACGATCACGGATTATTCCTGCTGTGACTTCATCGAGATCTTCAACAACCCGGAACCGCTCCACGAAGTCAATGAAAAGGGCGTAAAACTGTGGGAAGACCTGGTACTCTCCGGTGAGAAACTGGCTGCTACCTGCGGCATGGATCTTCACGGCAACAGCAGCCTGCACGGACATTACTCCACCTATATCCTGGGCGAACCGGACGGCGATGTCTGCCAGGAACTCTCCGACGCGATCCACAACCAGCGCACCTGGATATGCAAGGGACCTCTGCTGGAAGTCCATAACGATGGCGAAGCACTCACCTTCACCATCCACCAAACCGGTAAACCGGGCTACGAACCGCTCGCTGAGGACGATTACAAGATCACCCTCCGCACCAAAGATCAGGTTATCACCTGCAACGTCTCCGCCCGGATCCCGCTGACTTCTTTCGCAGACCATGCAATCATCATCCCGATGCTTTTCGAGAAAGAAACCATCATCGAAAACCTCGTCTGCACAAGCCCGGTGATACTTTTGTAAGGCTGCGCAGGAAGTTGTTTTTAATCTTTGAAATTTTTTCCTGAATATCATCTGGAAGACGGTAAATTTTTTCTTACCGTCTTCCTTTTTTCTGGCTTTCACATTATGTACTCTTAATGACTATTCAGAAATGTCAAACGCCACTTCCGGACAATTTTTCTTTTATTTCATCAATTCTGCCAGTTGCTTTTCCAATATAGCAATTTTCCGAAAGGCTTCATCCGCCCGTGCTTTTTCTCTCAGGGTATTCTGGCGTTCTTCTTCCCGACCTTCTTCTCTGCCTTCCTCCCTGTCGAATTCTCTTTGTTTTTCTTCGTCATATTCATAAAGACACATTTTTACAACCTCCACCCTGTTTCTCTTCAGAAAATCAGCCATCACGTCTTCTTCCCTTTTTTATTTAATTTTGCATTGGAAATTTCTAAGTCCGCGAACGCGGTTGAATAAATAGATGCGGCTGTATGCCGTAAAGAAATAGAAATATAAAATGCTTATAGTTATAATACTCTGAAAATACAAATTCGTCAAACAATATCTGTTTCGCTTCCACTCTATTATCTTCCTGGCTTTAAATCCTTGATATCTGAAACCGGTACATCGCAATAAAATTTCTGAACTCTACATATTCTGTTATGGATTACCATATTTCGAAAAAGTGACGGAAAGAGATCCTGAATAAAATTCTAAATATCATTTTTATTTAAAGAAACAAGACTACAGAGAGGAGTTTGCAAATACATCTTATCCTTTCTGTAGTCTTATTCCTACTATTCTGTTATTTTTCCAAAGACAGCAGTCTAAAATCTATGTAATAACCTATTCTCTGCCACTGAAACATTCCCCAAAAGATTCTACTCATGCAACATCCATTCTTCTTAAAAATAGTACACCTACTCCATTCGACAGTCATTTTATACTTCTCAAATTGTTAAACGACTTCGATTGGTTCATAAATCAACCCTCTGTTCATTTTCCGCTCTTCGCAGAATCGGTAAAATTCTTTTGATACAATATGCACTCCAAATCCATCCTGCAAATGGCGATTGTACGTTAGGATCTGTCCGGTATTATAAACATCCTTATAATCTTTCAAATACTCCTTTTTGATTTTTAAAGATGTGTATATACCACAGTCTGGTATATATATCATCTTTTTTCCACAAAGCTCACATTGTATTTCTTTACTACCTTTCCCAGTTTCAAATGCCTGTATAGGAAGTTCTGTTTTAAAAACCATCTGGTATATGTCAGGAATATTTTTTCCACTTTTTCTTTGCACAGCCTCAATAAATTCCAGTCCATTCCATTGTCCTTCCAATAATTTTCTCGTTCTCTCAGAACAAAAAAGAAAATTCTGACAGCCCCAATCAAATCCGCAAAAGAAATGCCTGTTTCCCCACTTTAGCATTTTTTCTGCCTGAATTTTTCCAATCTGTTTCAGATGACGATATCCACTGGTCCATAAGATTCCCCTATAATAACAGGACTGCTCTACTGTTTTATCATCTAACTCATCTACTATGATTTTTTCCGTAAAACTCCTTACGCTTAACCATTCTGCCTGTTCCAAGTCCTCCTTCGAATATATTTTTTCCCTTTGTGTCTCTATCTGTTGTAATGGAAATTTTCTTTTAAATATCTGGTATATTTCGGTACCTTCTTCTAAATCGAATACATACTCATCATCATCGTCATATAACTTGCTGTAAGGCACTTTATATTTTTCTAAAAACTTCGCTATTCGCTTCTTTCCAATACAGTAATGACGTAATATTTTCATTTTAATCCTCCACCTGGTTCAGAATGTGTGGTCTGCGTAATATTCCCATTCTCCTCATACTGAAGTCTCTATCTGTAATACCATAAATATTAAAAAAATTTTCAAACACAATTGGGTGGATGGTAAACAATTCTTTTATTTACCGTCCACCCAATTGAATAAGTAAGGCTTCGTGCTTTTTAACTAAATGGATCAATTCAGTAAAATTTTAATATATTCCATTTCTCCCTTAAATACTTACATAATGAAAAATATTTTTTACCAATACAACATCCACTCTTCTATCCCCTCATTCCCAAACGGACAGTCATAATTCTTCGGCAGTTCCTCATCTTTCAGATTGTAATGCTTTCGATTCGTCATACTAGTCGCCTCTTGCAACTTCAGGCACGGACTCAGATCCCCATCCAAAATGTTCACGCTGAACCTGAATCTCTTCAGACTGTTTATCTTTCTGATAAACTGAATATCAGAAATCTTGTGATTTCCATAAATCATCAAAGTCTGAAGGTTCTCCATTTTTTCCAACACCGAATAGTCCTCAATCTTCGGACAATGATCAAGACACAACACTTTTAACGTTTTCTTTACTTTTTCCAGAGCACTGATATCTTGCAGACTCCGTGCATAGTACAGGTATAAAATTTGCAATTTTTCACTTTTCTCAATTCCGTCCAGAGACTTCTGGTTTCCCATAACCATAATCAACTGCTGTAGATTCCTACTTGAAAATAAGGTTTGCAGATTTTTTGTCTTGCTTTTATAGCTTACAATATAAAGACTTCGCAGCGTATCTATTTTTTCTATATTCAAAGTTTTTTATTTGGCTGTACGGAAAGATCAAGCAAGCCATGAATTTTTGCATAATCAATTTCCACCAACGGATAATCTATCGGATATCCAGAAAAATCATCCGCAACATTCTGGCAGGAAACCGCACGAACTTCCGGTAAATCGTATAGCGGTGAATAATCAAATTCTTCCGTCGCATCTCTCCGTAAGCTGATACATAAATATTTTAACGAAGGACATCTCCGTAAAAATGCCAGATCACTTACTTCTATTTTTGCACTTTCGATTCTATTTCGATTAATATATTCTACATATTCTTCTTCCGTATGATCCGGTATTTTATATTCCTGATATCGCACACAACCTTGGTCTTGCACGATAATCGCATCATTTTTAGTCAGTGGATGATGAATCGATGTGAATGCAAAATTGTCCCTTATCGAAACAAATTCATAATCTTCCATATTATATTACCTCCGTAATTTTCCATATTTCTTTATACAATATTTTTTTCCCGGACTCCATATTTTATTATATGAATAGTTATTCTTTATAGCGTCCTTATATCGTTTACTTTGCATAAAATATTCGTCTATAAAAGCTTCTCTCACCGACGGCGCACTTTTCCATCTTATTGAAACCACACTATCAACTATCTTATTTCCCTCTTTTGTATGCTGTATTGCAGACTTAATTGCGCGTTTAAAACTGCCTTTTCCTATATATGTTTTTTTACTTTTATATAAGATTTCATAAGACCCAGTTGCTTTTTTTATCGGACTAGCTGCCTTCGCTGCCTTCCTTAAACTTTGAGCTACCTCTACTACGTCTTCCCCCTTCTTTACTGCTTTTACCGTTGTATGCACTGCTCGAGTCATTTCTCCCGCTCCTGTCACAAACGGAAGTAAATCAACCGTATCACCTACCAACGCTGCCCATGCCCATGGATCAGAAGGATTTTGGCTTACCTCTACAATACTTGCACCAAGCGATATAACATCAAAAGCAGTTTCCCAGAATCCACCACCTTTGTCTTTTCTTACCATCGGGTTATTATCACAGTACGCATACAGATTTTTATTGGTAAACCGTGTTGACGCTATTCCCAATGCACTGGTATCGTCGATGCTGATAAACCGTCCAACCTCCGGGTCATAATATCTGCTTGCCAGATAATACAGCCCTGTCTCTTCATCCCAGTAATATCCACGGTAGCGCAGCGGATTTTTCTTTCCCAGATCCTGGTCGCCTTCGATTGCGGTTACCTTTCCCCAGCTGTCATATGCATAGCTTACCACAGTGTTCCACCCGGTGTCTACCAGTGCGATCACATCTCCCGTCGGATTCAGGATATAGTAGTAATCTTTTCCGTCACAGTTCATCGAAAACAGGGTCCCATCCGCATCATAGCTGAAGGTCATCTCATACAGCGGTTTCTCCTGGTCTTCCCGCAGGTGCTGTTCCCCGATGATCTGTCCGTCCTGTACCTGGTACAGGACCGTTGTCCCATCCGACAGGTACTTCCGGTTGCGCATCCCTTCTTTGTCGTAGCGGTACCGGATCGTTGTCTGGTCTTTTACGATCTCCGTCAGTTCACTGCTGTTCTTCCAACCCATCTCCATCCCACGGTATACGGTCGGATTCCCCATGGCGTCATACGCAATGGTTTCCCCGTTATACGATGTCAGCTGGTCCTTCCAGTTTCCTTCATAACGGTAGATCTTTGTTTCTGACGGGGTGGCGGACGCTAAGGTCTCCATAGCGGCTTCCGGCTGGTATTCGTATCGGTTTTTCTGTAACAGGTTGCCATTTTTGTCATACGCATAGGTGATCGTCTGCCTGTCTGCCTCCCGTTCTTCCCGGATCAGCTGGTTACGGGTATCGTAGGTGTACTGGATCTTTCCTTTTCCGTCTGTGATCTGCGTAATGTTCCCATTCGCATCATACTGATAATTGATCTGCACATCTTCCCATAAAAACTGTTCCAGCTGGTCGGACTGACTGCCATCTGCCCCTTCCCGGTAACCATACCGAATCCTCTGTTCAAAGATCTTTCCCAGTGCCTTTGCGACAACCCTGCCTAAGCCATCATAAAATACTGCTTCCGTACACTCCCCGCTCGTCACACCGATCGCACGGTTGTCCCGGTCGTACCCGTATTCCAGTGCCGTTGCACGGTACCGGTTTCCCTGATCCACTTTCTCCACGTTGTCATTCAGGTCATAGGTAAACCGATAGTCCTCGTCCCTGTCATTCCGGTAATAGACAAGTCTTCCTGACAGGTCATAAAAATATCGGGTCTCGATGGTTTCTTCTCCCAGGTCTTCCCGGATATCCCGTACCACCGCAAGGTTTCCTTCCCGGTCATACGCATACTCATACAGCCGGTATTCCTTCCCGGACGGGTCTGTCAGACGGATCCCGGTCACCCGGTCCATATCATCGTATGTATACTGGTAGACATAGCCGTTTCCATACGTTTCCGCCAGCAGGTTCCCGTTTTTTTCCTCGTAGGTCTGTGATACCAGACAGCTGTCCCCGACATAGGTTGCTTTTGCATTTCCAAACCCGTCATTTTCGAACCGGTATACCGTTCCGCTTTCCGGGTCATTGATCTGGATCTGTCTGAGTTCATCATTTTCGTAGCTGTATTGGATCTGACCGGTACCGTCTGTCACACCGGTCAGCTGGTCTGCCGCATCGTAGGCATAACTGGTTGCGTTGCCGCTGGGATCCGTTACTTCTGCGAGCAGCCCGGTCTCTTCCTCATACGCATACTTCGTCCGATTCCCCAGTGCATCCGTGATGCGCTGCAGATATGCACCGTCTGCGGTGTAATCCGCCGTGGAACGGATATATTCTCCTTCTATATCCGAATCTCCGATTTTGCTCTCTTTCGCATTTCCATAACTGTCATAGCTGAACTGATAAGTCATCCCTTCCGTGGATACCGCTTTCGTTACGTTATGTCTTGTATCATAAGTATACTGGAAGGAATAGCCTTTCGGGTCGGTCATCTTGATCAGGT
>ERZ1673739.641-NODE-641-length-47784-cov-31.912988_pt1 | contig 47784 bp, 45 predicted proteins | sample MGYA00580210_ERZ1673739 | MGnify/ENA primary metagenome ERZ1673739 (study PRJEB41218, sample SAMN15661749) | gut metagenome | host: Homo sapiens | place: Canada: London | collected 2015-08-20/2019-03-30 | study: EMG produced TPA metagenomics assembly of... | reverse complement strand
TTAACCGCAGTGTCGTTGGTTCGAGTCCAACTGGGGGAGCTTTTTTATGCCGGAAAAGGGTGTGGGAAGGCTCCGGGAGGAACGAGATAGATGAGACCTGTAAGATACAAGAGAATGTATCCTGCAGGTTTTTTTGTATTGTACACAGTATTATCAGAGTCATCAAAGTCTTGTGCAGGGTGAACGCTGACTCGGTAATCGTGTAAGCACGGACTTTAACTCGTTGATCGCCTAAATGAGATAAAATACGCTTCGCGAATTTTACTCGTTATCGCGACAGTCGCCAAGGTCTCATGCGAGTATGGACTTTGGCTCGTTGTTCGCGTAAATAAAAAGTGGTGTGCTCATTGTCATGTCAAACAATGAACACACCACTTTTTGTATTTTTGTTCCAACAGTACGAAAGTATTGTCGATGATAGTTTGATATACGTAATCTAACCTATCGCAGAAACATCCGCAACAATTTCTCTTTCCATCCTACATACCCCTGATACCGGATCGGAAGATCCATCCAGGTTTTCTTGTCGACAATGCTGCGGGTGTGACTGAAGGTTTTGAAGCCTTCCACGCCGTGGTATCCCCCCATTCCGCTCTCACCGACACCGCCAAATGGCATGGCGCTGGTAGCAAGATGGATGATGGTGTCGTTGATGCAGCCGCCGCCGAAGTGACACAGATCCAGTACTTTTTTCTGCGCTTTTTTGTCTTCGCTGAAGAAATATAATGCCAGTGGATGGGGGTGAGATTCTACGGTGCGGATCGCCTCATCCAGAGAGGAATATGTCAGCACCGGAAGAATCGGTCCGAAGATCTCTTCCCCCATGACCGGATCGTCCCAGGAAACATCGGTGAGGACGGTTGGTGCGATGCGAAGAGTAGAAGGATCTGATTCACCACCACAGATTATTTTTTCTTTTGCGATCAGACCAAGGATCCGTTCAAAATGTTTTGGGTTGATAATTTTTCCGTAATCCGGATTGTCCAACGGACGATCTCCAAACTGTCTGGTAATTTCTTTCTGAATTGCTGCAAGCAAGGCATCTTTGATGGAAACATCACAGAGGATATAATCCGGGGCTACACAGGTCTGCCCGCAATTTAAGTATTTTCCAAAGACGATACGTCTGGCAGCTAATGGAATCTTTGCGGTGGAATCCACGATACACGGGCTTTTTCCGCCGAGTTCGAGGGTAACCGGAGTCAGATACTCTGCGGCGTGGCGGAGCACTTCACGGCCTACGGTTTTGCCGCCGGTAAAAAAGATTTTATCAAAACGCTGTGTAAGCAGGGCCTGGTTTTCCTGACGGCCGCCAGTGATCATACAGACATATTCCGGAGGGTAAGTCTCTCTTATAATCATTTCCATCACAGTACTTGTAGCTGGTGCGTAGGCACTTGGTTTGACGATGACGGTATTGCCGGCGGCCAGTGCGTCAATCAGAGGTTCCAGTGTCAGGAGTACCGGATAATTCCATGGACTCATGATCAGAACCGTGCCGTACGGTGTCGGGGACTGAAAACTTCTTGCGGCGAACTGTGCCAGTGGGGTTGGAACCCGTTTTTCACGAGTCAGCCTGTGGATATGCTTTTCCATCCAGGTCAGTTCAGAAAGGGTCAGTCCGATCTCACACATATAACTTTCCATCCGGCTTTTTCCCAGATCTTTTTTCAATGCTCCGTACAGATCCTCTTCGTGGCGAAGCATAGAAGCTCTTAATTTTTTCAGCTGTTCGAGACGCCAGGAGATCGGCAGAGTCTTTCCGGTGGCAAAGAACTTACGCTGAGATGCCAGTATAGTCTCGATGTCCTGTTTCTGCATGGCTGTTATTCTCCTTTTCTTTTTTCTCCTGTACCAGATGATACATCAAAGCAAGCTGTTTGTCATCCCAAAGAATCGGAACTGGATAAAGCGGATTCGCTTCTTTATCGGCATAGTGGGCCAGTTTCGGGATATCTTCGTCACGGATACCGACGAGGGTCGTCGGTATGTTCATGGAAGCGTTCATTTTTCGGATATGTGCGATAAAAACATTGGCTGCGGTGGTATCGTCCGGGGAAGAAGAAAGTTTGGTGATCCGGGCGAGGTGAGCCAGTTTTTTGTGCGCGGCGTTTCCGTACGCTTCGAGAACGATCGGAAGAAGAACGGAGTTTGCCAGTCCATGCGGGATGCCGTACTGACCGCCCAGACTGTGTGCTACGGCGTGTACATATCCGACATAACTTTTGGTAAATGCAGTACCGGCCAGATAAGAGGCGCGGAGCATTTCTTTTCTTGCCGTCCGGTTTTTGCCGTTTTTATAGACGACCGGGAGATACTGGAAGATCAGCTGGATCGCTTCGATCGCGGCTTTTCGGGTCTGCTTCGTGGTGGAGCGGCCGATATATGCTTCGATCGCATGTGTCAGGGCATCCATGCCGGTTGTAGCGGTAAGCTGTGGCGGCAGACCGACGGTAACTTCCGGTTCCAGAACGGCGTAGTGCGGGATCAGGCTGAAATCGTTGATCGCGTATTTGTGATGGGTATCGGCATCGGTGATGACGGCGGCAAGGGTTGTCTCGCTTCCGGTTCCGGCAGTGGTGGGAACGGCGATCAGCAGGGGCAGCTTGTGCATGACATGAAGGATGCCTTCCATCTTGGCCAGTGATTTGTTCGGGCGGGCGAGTCTGGCACCGACTCCTTTGGCACAGTCCATGGAAGAGCCGCCGCCGAAAGCGAGAAGCGCCTGACAGTGTTTTTTCAGATACAGGTTTTTGGCATTTTCCACGTTGGCAGAAGTAGGATTGGCCACCGTATCTTTGTAGACGATACAGGTGATCCCGGCTTTTTTCAAAATCTGTTCCAGCGGTGTAGTCAGTCCAAGAGAATACACACCCGGATCCGTGACAAGAAGAAGTCTGGTAATGTTATGTTTCCGCAAAACTTTCGAAACACCGGAAAATCCATCGATCAGCTTCGGTTCCCGGTACGGCATCAGCGGCAGGGCAGCGCGAAAACTGATCTGAAAACAACGACAGTAAAGTTTCTTTAATGTATGCATGATATTTCAACTCCATTATTATAAAATCCCCTGAAATCAGGGTGTTGTGCATTTTTATCCTGTGATAGAATAAAGCTGGGTGTAACCCCCATGTCAAGAATGCAAATGTTACAAAAGATAACGAATAACAGCAGGAACGGGGAGTATACAAAAAAAGAAGAAAACTGTAACAATACAAATCCGGAACCGGATTACAACATAGAAATATCGAAAAAAACAGGAGGAAAAACATGGCGGGAGAGGAATATTGCATCAGCGCGGGAGCATTTGCCAGGATGTGTCAGACGACGAGAGACACGCTGCGCTATTATGAAAAACAGGGGATCCTGGTGCCGAAGAAAAGTGAGAAAAACGGGTATCACTATTACAGCTATGCGCAGATCAGCTCCTTTTATTTTATCAGTACCTTTCGTGGACTGGGATGTTCGGTGGAGGATATAAAAGAATATCTGCTTGGCGGGGAAGAAGTGCGCTTTGACGGTTTTGTTGACCGGCAGTACGCGGTGCTTCTGAAGCAGCAAAGAGAGCTGGAGCGGCGGATCGGAATTATCGGAAATACAAGAAAACTGCTGGAACAGATCCGGAGGAATGATACAGGAAAGCCGGAACTGTATGAGCAGTCGGAGATTCTTCGATTAAAGGTGACAAGAGTACTCTCAGATCCGGCGACTTCTTTCAGTGAGATATCCACAGATATTCACAGACATCTGAAAGCCTGCGATCATCCGGGGGTACAGGCCTTTCCGATGGGAGCGGCGATCGGACGAGAGGATTTTCAGAAGGGACAGTATGTGTATCGGGAAGTTTTCAGCTTTGCGGATGCACAGGCAGCCGGTCCTGGCATCCGTGAGATTCCTGGCAGCCGCACGGTTGTGATGGTCTGCCGGGAGAAAGACGGAGATATCCGGATCGCTTACCAGAAGATCCGAAATTATCTGAAAGAGCAGGCACTGCAGCTTAGTTCGGATCTTTACAGCCTCAGTATTGTGAATGTCATCGATCCGAATGCGGAACGAAAATACCTGAAATATATCATCGCCTGCGTCGAACCGGTAAAATCAATGTCTGAAAGACATAGAGGGTTGAAAATAACTCGAAAATAACCCACGAAATTCTGGATAGATATTACATGTAAATATAGATGATGTTGGGATGCAATATGATAGAAATGATGAACAAAGGACTTGTAGACATTGCACTATTCCTGGAGCCGGTGGATACGGAAGGAATGGATTATATCCGGATTACGGATTGTGATCACCGGTGTGTTGGAATGCGGCCGGATGAATGGTTTTCTCATCTGGCAATAGAGGTTCCGGGCGAAAATGGTTCTAATGAATGGCTTGAACCGGTAAGTGATGAGGAATATGGGGAATTACAATTGTAGATACTTTTAAGGCTATGGTAGAGAAAATGTTCAATGGAGCAGTAGATGTTACCGGAAATGAAGATATTGACTATTGGGAAACTATCTGTGATGAGGTATGTGTATGCAATAGTATCAAACAGATGTTAGAAGCATCAGTCATTCAGTTGACTGGTGCTTTTTGCAATATTAAATTCACTTTACTAAGCACTTTATGATATAATGGGCTCGTAGTCTTTTAAAGACATAAGAACGGATATAAGGAGAACATAGTATTGATCAATCAGACAGCGAAGAAGATTTTGAAAGCTCTGTCTTTTGATGGTGTGGAAGTAGAAGCATTTCGTCATATGGCGGATTTAAAACGATTGGATCCGATGAAGATTTTTTATAAAAAAATAGATGAGAAAATATATAACGGGAGTCATGCAGTTCCGATTCGTATTTTCTTTCCAACTGAAAAAAGTTTTCGTGAGAGTGAAGAAAAGAAACATAATATTCAAGATAAAAAGATGCTTTTGTTTATACATGGCGGCGGCTGGGTTACAGAGAGTATCGATAATTATGAGAGAATTTGTGCTCGGCTTGCTAATGCAACCGGACAATATGTAGTTGCAGTTGAATACCGACTGGCACCGGAAGATAAATTTCCGGCAGGTCTGGAAGACTGTTATGCCGTTGCGAAAACATTATATTCCGGAGATTTTATGCTCAACATAAAACCCGAAAATATTACATTGATCGGAGATAGTGCCGGAGGGAATCTTTGTGCAGCATTATCTTTGATGGCTAGAGATTGTGGAGAATTTATGCCAAAAAGACAGATACTGATCTATCCGGCTACATATAATGATTATACAGAAAATTCACCATTTCCATCTGTTAAGGAAAATGGAGCAGATTATCTTTTGACAGCCGGGAAGATGCAGGATTATATTGATCTTTATGCGAGAAATGAAGAGGATAAGAAGAATCCTTATTTTGCACCATACGTAGCAGAAGATTTAGTGAATCAACCGGATACACTGATTCTTACATGTGAATTTGATCCTCTTCGAGACGAAGGGGAAGCGTATGGGAAGCGCTTAAAAGAGGCTGGAAATCATGTGGAGATACATCGGATCAAAGATGCATTACACGGATATTTTGCGTTGGGGATCAAGCAGCTTCATGTACAGGAAAGTTTCACCTATATCAATGAATTTCTGAAAGAGGAAACACTGTGAGTAAGAAAAAAGCACGTTGGAGAAAACTAGATAATGCAGCAAAATTATATTCAGCTGCCAGTAATAAAAAAGATACGAGAGTGTTTCGGTTTTACTGCGAATTGAAAGAAGAAGTAAATCCTGACGTTTTGCAGGAAGCATTGAATCAGACAATAGAAATCTTTCCTACGTTTTTAATGGTGCTTCGCAAAGGATTATTCTGGCATTATCTTGAGCCATGTAATTTACGACCGATGGTAAAGGAAGAGTACAAAGAGCCATGTAGCAGACTCTATATGAAGGATAAGAAGACACTGCTTTTTGAAGTGACCTATTATAAAAAACGAATCAACTTCGAAGTATTCCATGTATTGACAGACGGCACAGGAGCGACAGAATTTTTAAAAGAACTGGTAAAAAATTATCTCTATCTTATTCACAAAGTAAATGGATTAGAACCAGTTTCATTGTTACCAGAAGATATGACGGTACAAGATCAAGAAGTTGATAGTTTTTTGAAATATTATTCAAAAGATCAGAAACGACCGAAAAAAAGAAAACTACATGCTTTCCAGATACGGAGAAAAAAGAAAGATGGAAATCATCTGCACGTCCATGAATCTGTTGTTTCAGTTCAGGCAGTATTGAAGCGGAGCAGGGAACTCGGAGTATCTATGACCATCTTTTTGACAGCATTGTTTATGATGACAATAAACGAAGAAATGTCTAAGATGCAAAAGAAAAACCCGGTCGTGTTAATGGTTCCGGTTAACTTAAGAAAGTTTTTCCCGTCTTTATCGATGCTGAATTTTTTTAATTGGATCGAGCCGGGGTATAATTTTACTACACAAGATCAAAGTTTTGAGGCAATACTGAAATATACGAAAGAATTTTTTGAGACAGAACTGACAAAGGAAAAGATGTCAGCGCATATCAGCGAGTTGCTTGCCTTGGAACTGCATCCGATTCTGAGGCTTGCTCCTTTGGAATTGAAAAATCTATGTATTCAGGCCGGGGCAAAATATTCAGAGAAGAACACGACAGCAATCTTCTCTAATATGAGTGCGGTTAAAATGCATGCGAGTTATGTGCCTTATATCGAACGATTTGGTGTGTACACAAACACTCCTAAGCTGGAACTGTGTTTGTGTTCTTTTCAGGATAAATTATCATTTGCATTTACATCCAGATACGACACAGTGAACATTGAACGTAATTTTTATCGCTTGTTAAAAGAACAGGGAATTGCATCTGAAAAAGTAAAACCTGAATTTCCAAAGACAGATGAGCCAAGCGAACAGGAAATGAAAGTCTATAAAATTTATAGCTTTCTGTGTATTGCAATTGTTGCAGCGATGCTTGTTACGGAGTGTAATTTCCATCCCAGAATTCGCTGGACCGTATTTACAGCCGGAGGAGTTGTGACAATGTGGATTGCCTCATCGATTGGATTTTTTAAACGCTATAACCTGCTGAAAAATGCGATGTGGCAGCTTTTTATCGGTACTGTTATCTGCTTTATATGGGATGCACTGACCGGTTGGCACAGTTGGTCTGTAGATCTTGTGCTGCCGATCATGAGTGTATCTACACTTATAGCAATGTTTGTAACCGCTAAAGTGCAGAAAAGCCCTGTGCGAGAGTATCTTATTTACGAAATTATGGCTGCCGGATACGGATTGATTCTTCCGGGAATCTTACTCTTATGCAAAGTGGTGAAAAATCCAACAGTAAGTATGTTTGGAGCGTTAATATGTTTCCTGTTTCTTGTAGCAGTGATATTGTTTAAAGGAAGAGAATTTAAAGAAGAGATGCAGAAAAATCTGCATGTATAAAATAGTGTTGATGAAACATTAAAAATGCTGAACAGAATAATTTCACTTTGATTTTACAATATTTGTCAGTATCATAAATCAATTTGACAATCTGACTTTCTGTGGTATAATGTTCATGCTGTGAAAACAGCCGACAGTTCATTTGTACCTTCCTGTCGAAAAATAAAACCGGGGCTAATCATGAGGATTTCAGGCTCTGCGTGCGAAGAAGTACGCAGAGCTTTTTGTATATTAGATGTGGATTTTCGATTTTCTGATATATGAAAACTGCGTAACTGTTCAGTACCTTCACAGTGGCTACTGAATAGTTACAAAACTGCTCTATTTAGAATGCATAGCTCTTAACAGGTACATACATTTCACATACAGGAGAGTTGAAATATGTATTATTTACAAACAAAAGCCAGCTTTGATGCAGCACATTTTCTTTGGAAATACGAAGGAAAATGTAGAAACATCCACGGACATCGTTGGAATGTTGTTGCAAAAATCAAGAGTCAGGAGTTAGAACAAGAAGGACAGACACGAGGAATGGTAGTGGATTTTGGTAATCTGAAAAAAGACCTGAAGGTACTTTGTGATTACTTTGACCATAGCCTGATTTACGAGACGGGATCTCTGAAAGCAGAGACCGTAGCTGCACTTCAGAATGAAGATTTTCATTTGGAGGAAGTTTCATTTCGTCCTACAGCAGAAAATTTCGCATATTATTTCTACAAAAAATTAACAGATTTAGGGTATGGAGTTCATTATGTGGAAGTATATGAGACACCTAATAATTGTGCAGTCTATGAGGAAGAGTAGATGAAAGTAGTAGAAAAGTTTACCAGTATTAATGGGGAAGGCACGCGTGCAGGAGAACTTGCAGTTTTTATCCGTTTTAAAGGGTGCAACCTGCGATGTAGTTATTGTGATACTATGTGGGCGAATGAACCTGAGTGCCCATATAAAGAAGAAACTCCGGAAGAAATACTAAATTATGTTCTTGGAACAGGAATTCACAATGTGACACTTACAGGCGGAGAACCGCTGTTGCAAAAAGATATCAGGGATCTCATCCATCTTCTTTTACAAGCAGGACTGCAGGTTGAGATTGAGACAAATGGAGCAGTCGATCTGGCTGCATTTTGTGAAGAACGTCCGGTATTTACAATGGACTATAAGTTACCATCAAGCGGGTGCGAAGAACATATGATAACAGAGAACATGAAACTGCTTGAAAAGAATGATACTGTAAAATTTGTATCCGGCAGTCAGGAAGATTTGCTGAAAGCATTGGAATTGATTCGGACTTATGATCTGACCAACAGATGTCATGTTTATCTTAGCCCTGTTTTTGGCTCAATAGAACCGGTGCAAATAGTAGAATTCATGTTGAAGCATCGGTTGAATGGTGTGCGGTTGCAGATACAGATGCATAAAGTGATCTGGGATCCAGATGAACGGGGAGTATAAATAGTGAGGTGATAGAGATGAAAGCATTAGTTCTTTTTAGCGGAGGAATCGACTCAACAACGGCATTGGGACTGGCAATCCAAAAGTATGGGAAAGACCAGGTGATTGCCCTTTCGGTTTCCTACGGACAAAAACATGATAAAGAAATTAAAGCTGCAATAGCAGTTGCTCAATATTATGGTGTGGAGCATTTGTTCCTGGATTTGAGGAAGATATTTCAATATAGTAACTGTTCACTGCTTCAACAGTCTACGGAAGACATCCCGGAGGAAAGTTACGCAGAACAGATTTCAAAAACCAATGGCGATAAGCCAGTAAGCACATATGTACCGTTCCGAAACGGATTATTTCTTTCTTCTGCGGCAAGTATCGCACTGAGTAAGGACTGCGAAGTAATTTATTATGGAGCTCATGCAGATGATTCTGCAGGCTTTGCGTATCCGGACTGCTCGCCGGTATTCAATCAGGCTATGAATGAAGCAATATGGGAAGGTTCCGGACATCAGCTTAAAATAGAAGCACCTTTTGTCAATGTATCCAAAGCTGAAGTAGTAAGGATTGGATTAGAACTGGGAGTTCCTTACGAGTTAACCTGGTCCTGCTACGAAGGAGGCGAGAAGCCTTGCGGAAAATGCGGAACATGCATTGACCGTGCAGCGGCATTTCAGGCAAACCATATGGAAGATCCGGCATTGAGATAGAGGAGGAAACGATGAGAGAAAAAGAAAATTTAACATTATTGGGAAATCAGCAAACAGAGTACAGTATGGATTACAATCCATCTGTATTAGAGGCATTTCAGAATAAACATCCTGAAAATGATTATTTTGTCAAGTTTAACTGCCCTGAATTTACAAGCCTGTGTCCGATTACCGGACAGCCGGACTTTGCAACGATCACAATTTCTTATGTTCCGGATGAACGTCTTGTGGAGAGTAAATCCTTGAAATTATATTTGTTTTCCTTTAGAAATCATGGAGACTTTCACGAAGATGTGATCAATATAATCATGAAAGATCTGGTCAAGCTTCTTGAACCGAAATATATAGAAGTCTGGGGAAAATTTCTTCCGAGAGGAGGATTGTCCATTGATCCGTATTGTAATTACGGAAAGCCGGGTACGGATTGGGAAAAGGTTGCCTGGAACCGCATGAGTAATCATGATATGTTCCCGGAGAAGGTTGACAATCGGTGAGAGTCGTTTTGCGGACGATATTATGCGAAAATAAACCAGGTTATACCAGAAAGCAAAAATTCACAAAGGCTTACAAAGCCCGAAAAACTAAGAAAAACTAAGAAATATAAAAGTGCTTTTTTATCTGCCACGGCAATATCTGAATAATACCAGGATAGAGCGTATGTGTCTGCTGATGGATAAGACAGACTATCAGATTCCAGGGACGTTGGAATTTGGTAATTTGTTTTGGTCTTTCGCGACGTTTAAAAACACTGCAGGGAGATCAGAGGTATTACCGGGAGCAACAAAAAAAGAAAACCGGGAGAGTACTTTGAATGACTTTCCCCAGCTTTTACTTGCATTACATAAAATGCTGTGATATACTCAAAACTACATGAAGCAAACCATGTTTTCATGCAAATATTTATTATTAGCCCACCAAGCATATTGGTTAAGCCCATACGGACAGGCGGGGCAGCTGCCGAGAGCGGTGAGAGACCGCATTATTGATTTAGTTAAAAGCTAAATTTTATAAGTTTCCAACCGGAAGAAAGCGAAGAAATCCGGTTGAGGTATCACTTGTGAAATGGTCAATAAAGAGTAGTTAGCTTGTGGCTGTGGGCAGATACAGTTACGGAATAGCAAATATTTGCTGGCAAAGATGCCAACGACAAACTCTGAGAACATAGTTTTTGCGGATGTAGAGAAAATACAAAGTAGAACTATAGAATGACAATGCGGACAGGTGATTTCACCTGTCCTTTTTTGTTGCATTACCTATCAATAATTGGTCCGGTGGATCAATTTTGATTTACGCGAACAACGAGGCAAAGTCCATGCCTGCATGCGATCTTGGCGACTGTCGCGATAACGAGTAAAATTCGCGAAGCGTATTTTATCTCGTTATATAAATATAACGGGTCAGTACTTTCACAGTCACATATAAACAATATTTGATCTGTGGACAGGAAAAGACAACAGGGAGAAGATATGGATAAGAAAAAACAGATGCATGCGCCGGTCTATGAGGCGCTGGAAAAACTGAAGAAACGAAGGGTCGTTCCCTTCGATGTGCCCGGGCATAAGAGAGGGCGGGGGAATCCGGAGCTGGTGGAACTTCTGGGTGAAAAATGTGTCAGTCTGGATGTGAATTCCATGAAACCGCTGGACAATCTCTGCCATCCGGTATCGGTGATCAAAGAGGCAGAGGAGCTGGCGGCGGAAGCATTCCGTGCGGACCATGCGTTTTTCATGGTAGGAGGAACTACCTCTTCGGTACAGGGAATGGTACTTTCCTGCTGCAAGGCGGGGGATAAGATCATCCTTCCAAGAAATGTACACAAGAGTGTGATCAATGCCCTGGTATTGTGTGGAGCGATACCGGTTTATGTAAACCCGGAGGTGGATAACCGTCTCGGAATTTCCCTGGGAATGGAAGTGTCCGAAGTGGAAAAAGCGATTGTTGCGAATCCGGATGCCGTGGCGGTGCTGGTGAACAATCCTACTTATTATGGAATCTGTTCGGATCTTCGATCCATTGTAAAGATTGCTCATGCACACAATATGCTGGTTCTGGTGGATGAAGCCCACGGAACCCATCTGTATTTTGGTGAGAACCTTCCGGTCTGTGCCATGGACGCAGGAGCGGATATGGCATCGGTTTCCATGCATAAGTCCGGGGGAAGCTTGACCCAGAGTTCCCTGTTGCTGACGGGAAAAAATGTGAACTGGGAATATGTGAGTCAGATTATCAATCTGACCCAGACCACCAGTGCATCTTACCTTCTGATGTCCAGTCTGGATATTTCCAGAAGAAATCTGGCTCTCAGGGGAAAAGAATCCTTTGCAAAAGTGAGCCGGATGGCAGAGTATGCAAGGGAAGAGATCAATGCCATCGGTGGATTCTATGCGTATGGAAAAGACATGATCAATGGGAGCAGTGTATACGATTTTGATGTGACTAAACTGTCTGTCTATACCAGAGATATCGGTCTTGCGGGTATCGAAGTGTATGATCTTTTGCGGGATGAATATGATATCCAGATTGAACTGGGAGACATTGCCAATATTCTGGCGTATATTTCCATTGGTGACCGGATTCAGGATATTGAACGCCTGGTAGGGGCTCTTTCGGATATCCAGAGGCTGTACGCCAGAGATCCGGAGCAGATGCCGAATACCGAATATATTAACCCGACCGTTATGGTATCTCCGCAGACGGCATTTTATGCGGAGAAAAAGGCAGTGCCGATCCGGGAGACAGAAGGGATGATCTGTGGTGAATTTGCCATGTGTTATCCACCGGGGATTCCGATTCTGGCCCCGGGAGAGATGATCACAAAAGAAATTATTGACTACATTATATATGCGAAAGAAAAGGGCTGTTCCATGCAGGGAACGCAGGATCCGGCGGTGGAATATCTGTATGTGATGGAAGCTCCGACCGGTGCGGTAAGAAGATAAGGGAGGGGAGAAAAGAATGGAATTATGGTTTTCGGATTACCATACAGAAAAAGTAAAAGTTTCTGTAAAGGTACAAAAGCAGCTGTTCGGGCTGCAGACGGAATTTCAGCGGATCGATGTATTTGATTCGGATGAATTTGGCCGTTTTTTAAGTGCAGACGGAAGCATTGTATTTTCAGAGAAGGATGAATTTATCTACGATGAAATGGTCGTACATATTCCGATGGCTGTTCATCCCAATGTGAAGCATGTCCTGGTGATCGGTGGAGGAGACGGCGGCGTGGCAAGAGAACTGGGACATTACAAAGAGATTGAGACCATTGATGTGGTGGAACCGGATCGGGTGTTTGTGGAAGTCTGTAAAGAATACTTTCCGGATAATGCCTGCGGACTGTCAGATCCACGGGTAACGGTCTATTATGAAGACGGATTGCGATTTCTGCGAAGCAAACAAAATATGTACGATCTGATCATTAATGACGCAATCGATCCACTGGGACATAATGCAGGATTATTTACCAAAGAATTCTACGGAAACTGTTACCGGGCGCTAAAGGAAGACGGGATCATGGTTTATCAGCATGGCAGTCCGTTTTATGATGAGGACGAAGAATCCTGCCGGGTCATGCACAGGAAGGCCAGTCACAGCTTTCCCGTCAGCAGAGTGTATCAGGCACATATACCAACCTGCTCTTCCGGATACTGGCTGTTTGGATTTGCTTCCAAAAAATATCATCCCCTGGATGATCTGAATGTAAAACGATGGAAAGAACGGAAAATTAAGACCTGGTATTATACCACCAATCTTCATAAGGGAGCCTTTATGCTTCCGAAGTATGTGGAAGATATGCTGGAAGAAGAAGAAAAGTAAGAAAAATAGAAAACAGGAGGAAAAAAGAATGGGAAGATTACTGATTATCGGATGCGGAGGCGTAGCAGGAGTAGCGATTCATAAGTGCTGTCAGAACAGCAAGACGTTTTCAGAGATCTGCATCGCCAGCAGAACAAAAGCAAAATGTGATGCGTTAAAGGAAAAACTGGAAGGTACCACAGATACGAAGATCACAACGGCACAGGTGGATGCGGATAAGGTAGAAGAACTGGTAGCACTGATCCGGTCGTATCAGCCGGATGCGGTTCTGAATGTGGCACTGCCCTATCAGGATCTGACGATCATGGAGGCCTGCCTGGAGTGTAAGGTGGATTATATCGATACCGCGAATTACGAACCGGAAGATACGGATGATCCGGAGTGGAGAGCCATCTATGAAAAACGATGCAAAGAGGCTGGATTTACTGCATATTTTGATTATTCCTGGCAGTGGGCGTATCGTGAAAGATTCAAAGAAGCGGGGATTACAGCTCTCTTGGGAAGCGGATTTGATCCGGGCGTAACCAGCGTATTTACCGCATATGCAATGAAACATTATTTTGACCAGATCGACACCATTGATATCCTGGACTGCAATGGCGGAGACCACGGATATCCATTTGCAACTAACTTCAATCCGGAGATCAACCTTCGTGAAGTATCTGCCAATGGTTCTTACTGGGAGAACGGCCACTGGGTAGAGACAGAACCGATGGAGATCAAGAGAGAATATAATTTCCCGCAGGTAGGAGAAAAAGATATGTATCTGCTTCACCATGAGGAGATTGAATCACTGGCGAAGAATGTACCTGGTGTAAAAAGAATCCGTTTCTTCATGACATTCGGACAGAGTTACCTGACACATATGAAATGTCTGGAAAATGTAGGAATGCTTTCCACTTCTCCAATCAATTATGAAGGAAGAGAAATCGTTCCGATCCAGTTTCTGAAAGCACTGCTCCCGGATCCGGCATCTCTTGGTCCGCGTACTGTAGGAAAGACGAATATCGGCTGTATCTTCACCGGAAAGAAAGACGGAAAAGAAAAGACGATTTATATTTATAATGTGTGTGACCATCAGGAATGCTACAAAGAAGTTGGTTCCCAGGCAATCTCTTATACGACAGGTGTTCCTGCAATGATCGGTGCGGCGCTGGTTGTGGATAAAGTATGGGATAAAGACGGTGTCTTCAATATCGAAGAATTTGATCCGGATCCGTTTATGGATATGCTGAATCAGTATGGCCTGCCGTGGGTTGTGGATGAAGATCCACAGATCGTAGAATGATGTGGAAAGATCTGCCAACTCCCTGTTACGTGGCAGATGAGAAAAAGTTAAAAGAAAATCTCAGGATTCTTCAGAAACTGGAGAAGGACACGGGCTGTCATGTGTTACTGGCACAGAAGGCGTTTTCCATGTTTTCTCTGTACCCGATGATTGGAACCTTTATCAGCGGAACCACGGCCAGCGGGCTTTATGAAGCCCGCCTTGGCAGGGAAGAGATGGGAAAAGAAAATCATGTGTTTGCACCGGCGTATAAGGAAGCCGATATGAAAGAACTGGTGAAAATCTGTGATCATATCGTGTTCAATTCCTTCCGGCAGTATGAAAAATATAAAGAGTTATGTAAACAAAGCGCACAGATCCGGGAAGATGGAAAACCGGTCAGCGTGGGAATCCGGGTGAATCCGGAATGTTCCACACAGGAAGGTCATGAGATTTATGATCCATGCGGACCGGGATCACGGCTTGGTGTGACGAAGGCAGAGTTTCGGGAAGATCTGCTGGAAGGTGTGGAAGGGCTTCATTTTCATACGCTCTGTGAGCAGGATGCCGATGATCTGGTGATTACATTTCGGGCTTTTGAAGAAAAGTTTGGTAAGTATCTGAAAAAGATGAAATGGCTGAATCTGGGAGGAGGCCACCATATCACAAGACCGGGTTATCAGCTGAAACAGTTAAAACAGTTGATCGCCTATATTCGGGCAACCTATCAGGTAGAAGTATATCTGGAACCCGGAGAGGCTATAGCTTTAAATGCCGGATATCTGGTGACAGAAGTGCAGGATATCGTGAAAAATGGAATGGAGATCCTGATTTTGGATGCGTCCGCGGCCTGTCATATGCCGGATGTACTGGAAATGCCCTATCGTCCGCCTCTGCGGGGTGGGTACGAACCGGGAGAAAAAACATATACGTACCGGTTATCCAGCATGACCTGTCTTGCCGGGGATGTGATTGGGGATTACAGTTTTGAACATCCGGTAGCGATCGGAGATCGTCTGGTCTTTGAAGATATGGCGATTTATTCTATGGTGAAAAATAATACCTTTAACGGTATGCCGCTTCCGGGAATCGCTTTGTTGAAGGAAGATGGAACGGTGGAGATGATAAAGACCTTCGGGTATGAGGATTTTAAAGAGAGACTGTCATAACACACAGAATATCCTGAGAGATCATCAGATTCTTCAGAGAGTATTTGATATTTGCAGAAACACCAGGAGAAAAACAGGAGACAGGAAGACATGGACAGCGGAAAAAAGACAATAAATCATGTAGAAATAAGAAAGATTCTGCCGGTGCAGGACGGGTACCGTATGCCAGGAGAATATGAGCCGCACCGGGGCTGTATTCTGATTTGGCCGGAACGGCCGGGATCCTGGCGAAATGGTGCACGGGAGGCAAAAAAAGCATTTGCAGACGTAATCCGGGCAATTGCAAAAAGTGAAGAAGTTTATCTTGCGGCAAGTGGGAAGACATTTTCAGAGGCGGAAAAGCTGGCACAGCGTCTGCAGACAGATGAAGCATTGTATCCGATAAGGGTTTTTACGGCAGAGACCGACGATGCCTGGGCCAGAGATGTGGGACCAACCTTTGTGACGGATGGACAGGAAGTAAGGGGAATCAACTGGGAGTTTAACGCCTGGGGCGGAACCGAAGACGGACTGTACGCTTCATGGGAAAAAGACAATTGTTTTGCTCCCTTCTTTTGCGAGAAAGAGGGATACACCTGGTATGACGCAAGGCCGTTTGTGCTGGAAGGCGGTTCTGTCCACAGCGATGGAGAGGGAACCGTGATGGTGACCGAATCCTGTCTGCTCAGTAAGGGCAGAAATCCGGATCTTACCAAAGAGGAGATTACAGAAAAACTGAAAGCCTATCTGGGGGCCGAAAAAGTGCTGTGGCTGCCCCGGGGAATCTATATGGATGAGACCAACGAGCATGTGGACAATGTCTGTGCATTCTTAAAACCGGGTGAGGTGATTCTTGCCTGGACAGACAACAGGAAAGATCCTCAGTATCCGTTATCCATGGCGTGTCTGGAATATCTGGAAGGAGAGACAGATGCAAAGGGAAGAAAAATCACCGTGCATAAACTTCCGATCCCGGATCACCCGGTCTGCGTGACCGGGGAGGAACTGGAAGGATATGTATTTGAAGACGGAGAGGATGTGCGGGAAGAGGGAGAACGTCTGGCCGCTTCTTATGTAAACTTCTATTTTTCCAACGGTGCTGTGGTACTGCCGGCATTTGGCGGGGAAAATGAAGAAAGCGACCGGAGAGCAGCACAGATTCTGGAAAAACTTTGTCCGGATCGTAAGATTATCCCGGTATATGCCAGAGACATCCTGACAGGGGGAGGAAATATCCACTGTATTACGCAGCAGATTCCGGCAGGAAAAAGACGAAACGAACAGAATCGGTGAGAAAAGCTGGTAAAAGTCCCATGAAAAGGACAAAAGTACCGGGGTGACAGGAGGAAAGAGAACATGGGAAAAAGACAGGTGACGGTGGCAGCAGTACAGATGCAATGTACCAATCATCCGCAGGAAAACCTAAAAAAAGCAGAAAAAATGGTACGTCAGGCAGCCGCCGCCGGTGCACAGATCATTTTGCTCTCGGAACTTTTTGAGAGAGAATATTTCTGTCAGCAGAGAAGATATGATTTTTACAGTTATGCGAAGCCTGTGGAAGAAAATGAAGCGGTATGCTGGGGACAGAAGCTGGCGAAGGAACTGAAAGTGGTTTTACCGATCAGCTTTTATGAGAAAGAGGTCAATAATCTCTACAATTCGGTGGCCTGCATCGATGCGGACGGAGAAATTCTCGGTGTATACCGGAAAACACATATCCCGGATGATCATTATTATCAGGAAAAATTCTATTTTACACCGGGAGACACCGGTTTCCGAGTATTTGACACCAGATATGGAAAGATCGGTGTGGGAATCTGCTGGGATCAGTGGTTCCCGGAAACGGCACGGTGTATGGCTTTAGAAGGAGCAGAACTGCTCTTTTATCCTACGGCGATCGGTTCCGAACCAATTCTTGCATGTGACAGTATGCCGCACTGGCGTCGTTGTATGCAGGGACATGCAGCGATGAATCTGATGCCGGTGATCGCGGCCAACCGGATCGGCAAAGAGGAAGTAAAACCCTGTGCGGAAAATGGCGGGCAGGAGTCTGCACTGATTTTTTACGGCTCTTCCTTTATCACAGATGAAACCGGAGAACTGCTGCAGACAGCTTCCCGGGATCAGGAAGAGATACTGACAGAGACCTTTGATCTGGATGATCTGGCAGCAAAACGTCTGGAATGGGGACTGTTCCGCGACAGGAGACCGAAGTGCTACGGGAAAATTACAGAGTAGACGAGAGAGCAGAAAAAACTATGAGAAACACGCTTTGCAAGTTTCTCGAGTTATCGCGGCAGTCGCCAAGGTCTAATACAAGCATGGACTTTGGTGCATTGCTCGCGTAAATAAAAAATCCGGGAAAGTGGTATCTCTTAACACCACTTTCCCGGATTTTGTGCTGTGTCACGCCAGTACCTTGCCTTCCGGGAATGCAGAACGGAAGATGAAACGAACCAGCGGTCCGGCTACGATCAGCTGGAAAGGAAGAGCCATGATAAAGTTCTTGGGGATGTTGGTCAGCCAGATCATCAGCAGCTGGGACCATGCACCGGAGCGCACACATCCTTCCACAGCACCGTACATGGACATGATGAGTACCATCGGTACTACCATGGAACAGGATACACAGATGACTTTTTTCAGTACACTGTCTTCCGGTTTTACCAGATAGGTAAATGCGAACTTTTTCGCCAGACCGGATACCAGGAACCAGTCACAGCACATGGCAAATACATAAGCGATCGGGAAGCCCAGCCAGCCTTCTCTTAACACTTCCATGGAAAAACCACCCATATGCAGGGTGACATTATACATACTCATCCAGAGCACCATGCAAAAGCACATCAGGACGGTGTAAATTAAACTTTCTCTCTTATTCTGCGGCATATTTGTTACTCCTTTTTCTCTTTCAAATCTCACTTGTTTTTTAACAGCGTTGATTATTATAACGTAGTCTTTTGCGTTTCGTAAGTGTTATTTTTCTGACAAATCCGGTGCATCAGAGCCAATTGTCCGGGTATCTGTTGTAAATTACCTGCTACCGGCGAATGTAATAGGAGACTTTCCACAAAGTTTCCCGCCACCGGGGACGGAGTTCCGTGGATATCACGGATGAATCTACTGGAGCCTGTGGAAAACTGTGAGAAAAATCTACCGAGAAAACTGGAAGTTCTGAGAGAAGTATGATAAAATATATCAGTAAGTGTGATTGGAAACAGTCGCGAAAACAGTATGAAGGAGGACCCAATCATGAAGGTTACGAAAGAAACCACTATGGGCGAAATGCTGGAACTGGATGGCGGAATCGCTGTGATCCTGATGCAGGCTGGTATGCACTGTGTAGGATGCCCGTCTTCTATCGGAGAATCTCTGGAAGAAGCATGCATGGTGCATGGTCTGGATGCAGACGTTGTTCTGGCAAATATTAACGAATATCTGAGCAGCAAAAACGCGTAAGTCGTAGAAGCGGTTCAAATCTTAAGATCCTCAGTTTCCGGTTGGTGTAAGAAGCACCTGTCCGAACTGAGGATTTTTAAGTTTTGGCAGAGTATACAAAAAGCATATGGCAAATTTGGACTTGTTGCCATATTATCAACAAGTCTATTATTTCTTATAATCAGTAAAAAGAAAACTATTTTAACAGAAAAAGAGGATAAAAATGAATAAAGACAATTATATCCACACGCCATACAACGATGAATGGATCGCGCAGCGGGCGGATCCGTTTGTGTACCGCCACACGGACGGATCCTGCTATTTTACCGCATCCGTACCGGCTTATGACCGGATTATTCTGCGTGCTGCGAACGATCTGGGTGGTCTGGTACATGCGGAGGAGAAAACCCTCTGGGTGAGACATGAAAGCGGACCGCAGAGCATCCATATCTGGGCACCGGAGATTCACTATCTGTTTGGCGGATGGTATATCTACTATGCAGCCGGGGATAAAGATGACATCTGGAACATCCGTCCGTATGTCCTGCATTGCAAGGGGCAGAATCCGATGAAAGATGAATGGGAAGAACTTGGCATGATGCAGGCGGCAGACAGCGATGAATTTTCGTTCCATGCCTTTTCTCTGGACGCGACGGTGTTTGAACACCGGGGAGAATGGTATTATATCTGGGCGGAAAAAACGGGTGTCGGTCGCCAGATTTCCAATCTGTATATCGGAAAAATGGCAGCAGCCAACAAACTCTGCACGGATCAGGTATTGTTGACAACACCGGATTATGACTGGGAGCGGGTGGATTTCTGGGTAAATGAAGGACCGGCGATCTTAAAACATGACGGAAAGATTTTTCTGACTTTTTCCGCAAGCGCGACGGGAGCATGCTACTGCATGGGAATGATGTATAGCGATGAAAATGCAGATCTGCTGGATCCGCATGCATGGACGAAACTGCGGCATTCGGTACTGAAAACCGACGAAGAAAAGGGGATTTACGGACCGGGGCACAACTGCTTTGTAAAGGCAGAAGATGGTGTGACGGATCTTTGTGTCTATCATGCCCGCCCGTATGACGAGATCATCGGAGATCCACTGTACGACCCGAACCGCCATGCGAGAATCATGAAAGTGACGTATGACGAAAAAGGATTCCCGGTATTTGTGTACCAGAAGGTGGAAGAAACAGAGTATTTGTAAACGGATATTTGAAAATATACTTTATACATAAAAATATGGAAGAACAACATGGCAAAATTAGTAATCAATGCAGACCGGAAACTTTCCCATATCAATAAAGAACTGCAGGGACATTTTTCCGAGCATCTGGGAAGATGTATCTATGAAGGACTCTATGTGGGAGAAAATTCTGAAATCCCGAATGTCAATGGAATGCGTACCGATGTGGTGGAAGCCTTAAAACAGATCCGTATCCCGGTACTTCGCTGGCCGGGCGGATGCTTCGCTGACGAATACCACTGGAAAGACGGTATCGGACCGAAAGAAGGAAGAAAGAAAATCGTCAACACCCACTGGGGCGGTGTCGTAGAAGACAACAGCTTCGGAACACACGAATTCTTTGAATTGTGCCGTCAGCTGGGCTGTGAAACATACATCAACGGCAACATGGGAAGCGGAACTGTACAGGAAATGTCCGAATGGGTAGAATACATGACCTTTGAGGGTGTATCCCCGATGGCAGACCTGAGAACCAAAAACGGACACAAAGAGGCGTGGACGGTAGATTATTTCGGCGTGGGCAATGAAAACTGGGGCTGCGGCGGCAACATGAATCCGGATTTTTATGGAAATATGTACCGCAGATACCAGACATATGTGCGGAACTATGCCGGAAACAAACCGATCAAAAAGATCGCCTGCGGAGCCAATGTGGACGACTATGAATGGACAGAAGAAGTGATGAAGACCACTTTCCGCCGGAACGAACCGGGTCAGCACGGATTCATGGACGGGCTGTCTCTGCACTACTACACCCATCCGGGCGGATGGTTAAACAAAGGAAGCGCTACCGAATTTGATGAGAAAAAATGGTACCAGACCATGAAAAAGACCTGGTACATGGACGAACTGATCACCCGTCATGGAGCTATCATGGACAAATACGACCCGAAAAAAGAAGTTGGAATGATCGTCGATGAATGGGGAACCTGGTTTGAAGTAGAACCGGGAACCAACCCGGGATTCCTGTATCAGCAGAATACCATGCGCGATGCCCTGGTAGCAGGTATCAACCTGAATATCTTTAATAAACACAGTGATCGTGTAAAAATGGCAAATATCGCCCAGATGATAAACGTCTTGCAGGCCGTAATCCTGACCGAAGGCAGCAAAATGATCAAGACCCCGACCTATCATGTATTTGATATGTACAAATATCATCAGGACGCAGATCTCTTGGACAGCACCCTGGAGACAGAAACCGTCGGACTCGAAGAAGAAAACATGGTACCAAACCTGTCCGAGTCGGTATCCATTGATGCAGACGGCGTGATGCACATCACCATGACCAACCTGGATCTGGAACACGCCTACCCGATCGAGACAACGATCCTCGGCAAAAAAGTAGAATCCATCAAAGCCCAGATCGTAACCCAGGAAATGCACGCAAAAAATACTTTCGAAGATCCGGAAAACGTAACCGTCCAGTCCTTCGAGGGCGTAGAAAAAGTACACGCTGGAATCAGATTCACCATTCCGGCCTGCAGTGTACTGCACATTGCACTGAAATAAAGTCCGCGTGAAAATCTCGGAGCAATCCCTGCGATACCCAAAGGGTGGCCTGTTATACAGGCTGCCCTTTTCCGGTAAAATGACACGATATAAAAAAAGAGAAAGAAAAAACAATGGACACATTCACAAGAATCTGCAAAAAATGTCTGCTCCGTGAAATGAGCGAAGCAGATACCTACAAAACCATGTACGAATACATCGCTAACTTGAACCCCGACGACAAAACCCCGGATCAGGAATACGAAACCCGCCTGTCCCAGTGCAAAGCCTGCGACCACCTGCTCTCCGGCATGTGCCGCATCTGTGGCTGCTACGTAGAAATGCGCGCTGCCACAACCCACCGCCACTGCCCGGATATTCATCCGAGATGGTGAAAATTGATCCAAATGGAGAAAACCGGTTTGCCGCCCTCCCGCTTCGTCTGTCCTGAACCAAACCGAACTTATTTTTCCCCACACATTCGTAAAAACTCTTCATGCACCCGATGATCCTCATCCAGCTCCGGATGAAACGCCAGCGCCATCTGCTTCCCATACCGAACCGCCACAATCCGATCCTGTACTACAGCCAGCACTTCAATCCCATCCGAAACCTCCGACACATAAGGCGCCCGGATAAACGTCATAGGAATCTCCCCAATTCCCTTAAACTCTGCCTCCGTATGAAAACTACCAAGCTGCCGTCCATAAGCATTCCGCTTCACCACCATCGGGACCGTCTGAAGATGCACCGTCGCATTACCCTCCAGCGAATCCGCCAGAAGAATCATCCCCGCGCAGGTAGCCAAAACCGGAAGCCCCTCCTGAATCTGCTTCCGGATCGTATCAAACATCCCAAGCTCCCGTAAAAGCTTCCCCTGTACCGTACTTTCGCCGCCGGGAAGAACCAGCCCGTCATAAGACTGGTTCAGATCCTCCGCCTTGCGAAGTTCCACACAGGAAACACCAAGCGCTTCCAGCTTCCGCTCGTGTTCAATAAAAGCCCCCTGTACAGCAAGAACCGCAATCTTCATCTTATTTGCCCCTTTCTGCCATCAGAAGCTGAATCTCAGACTCATTGATACCAACCATCGCTTCTCCGAGATCCTCAGACAATTCGGCGATCATCTTCGCATCCGTATAATTCGTAACCGCTTTTACAATCGCATTTGCTCTCTTCTCCGGATTACCGGATTTGAAAATACCGGATCCTACAAAGACACCCTCTGCACCCAGCAGCATCATCAGAGCAGCATCCGCAGGAGTAGCCACACCGCCGGCAGCAAAATTAACAACCGGAAGCTTTCCATTTTCATGTACATAAGCAACCAGATCAAAAGGAACCTGTAACTGCTTTGCAATCTCAAAAAGTTCATCCTCGCGCATGCCTTTGATCTGTGCGATCGCGCTGTTCATTTTCCGCATATGACGTACCGCCTGTACGATATCACCGGTTCCAGGTTCTCCTTTGGTACGAATCATGGAAGCACCCTCGTTGATCCGGCGAAGCGCCTCGCCCAGATCTTTTGCGCCACATACAAAAGGAACTTTAAAATTCTTCTTATTGATATGATACACATCATCAGCCGGAGAGAGCACCTCACTCTCATCGATATAATCAATCTCGATTGCTTCGAGAACTTGAGCCTCCACAAAATGACCGATTCGGCATTTTGCCATAACCGGGATAGAAACTGCGTTCTGGATGCCCTGGATCATCTTCGGATCACTCATACGGGAAACGCCGCCCGCTGCACGGATATCTGCCGGGATCCGCTCCAGAGCCATGACCGCACAGGCACCGGCTGCTTCCGCGATCTTTGCCTGCTCCGGTGTGGTAACATCCATGATGACACCGCCCTTTAACATCTGTGCCAGTTCTTTGTTCAGTTCGTATCTGTTTTCCATAATAATGTTCCTCCTTAAGTAGTAGGTTAATCTCTTGAAAAAAATATATGGGTAGATTATAATGCTAAAGTGGATATGAAAAAATTATCAAAATAAATATATTCAGTAAGACCAGATAGGAGAAAAGAAGAACCATGCTGACGTATAATTTTACAAATATAGGGTCAGATTCGATGTATGAATATCTGTATAAATGCATCAAAAACGACATTTTACAGGGCAATTTGCAGGCAGGAGAGAAACTTCCGTCCAAGCGGAGTTTTGCAAAAAATCTGGGTATCAGCGTGATCACCGTAGAAAATGCCTATGAGCAGCTGATCGCGGAGGGTTATATCTATTCCATGCCCAAAAGAGGATTCTATGTAACGGATTTTAAGGGCGTACTGGAGAGCAAACAGAGAGAAGAAGTGCAGGAGATCATTCCCCTGACCAGCGGAGAAAACAGCTATCTAGCGGATTTTACCAGTAACCAGACCGAAGCCGATCAGTTTCCGTTTACCATCTGGGCAAAGATGGTCCGGGAGGTATTAAGCGACAGCCGGATCCAGCTGATGACCAACCCGCCCTGTGGAGGAATCATGTCGCTCAGACAGTCGATCGCGGGCTATCTGAAAGACTTCCGGGGCATGACGGTACAGCCGGAGCAGATCATCATCGGAGCCGGAACCGAGTATCTGTGCGGGCTTTTGATCCAGCTTTTGGGACACGAAGCGGTCTATGCGGTGGAAAATCCGGGGTATCAGAAGATCGGAAAAATCTATCAGAACTATCAGGTTAACTGGAAATACATCGATATGGATAAAGAAGGCGTGGAAGTTTCTCAGTTAGAGGAAAAAAAGGTAGATATTGTACATATTTCTCCATCCCATCATTATCCGACCGGAATCGTGATGCCGATCAGCCGCCGTTATGAACTCCTTGGCTGGGCGGCGAAAGGAGAAGGAAAATACATCATCGAGGACGATTACGACAGTGAACTGCGTCTGGGAGGGAAACCGATCCCTACCCTGCAAAGTATCGATATTTCCGAAAAAGTTATTTATATGAATACCTTTACAAAGACGCTGGCTTCTACCGTGCGTATCAGTTATATGATCCTGCCGCGTCCGCTTTTGGAACAGTTTTACCAGAAATTATCATTTTATTCCTGTACGGTATCAAACTTTGAACAATATACCCTGGATCTGTTTATCAAAGAAGGATATTTCGAAAAACATATTAACAGGCTGCGCAATTACTATCAAAATAAGAAAAACGGATTTTTATCTGCAATCCATGAGAGTGGTCTGCAGGAGCGCGTGGAAATATCCGGGGAAGAGGCAGGGGTGCATTTCCTGATGAAATTGAAGACAGAGAGAGATGAGGAAACCGTAATGGAACTGGCAAAAGCCCAGGGCATCAAACTGTCACCGCTCTCTAAGTTTTATTATGAAAAGAAAGCAGGAATTGAAAATACGTATGTGATGAATTACTCTTCGGTGGATATGGGGCAGATCGGAAAGATTGTAAGAGGGCTGGAGAAGATTTGTTAAAAGAGATGAGATAAAAAGACTTTCCATGGATCATTATGATTTATGGAAAGTCTTTTTTGGGTAAAAACTCAATAACGTCTTGAACAGAGCAATGAAGAATTTGACAAAGAGCATCAATGGTGTTTGTTGATACTGATTCACCGGCTTTGAGTCTTCGGATTGTTGAACTACTAATTCCGCCTTTAACCTGGAGAGTATAGGTTGATGCACCATTCTTTTGCATAGTATTCCACAATGGTTCGTAGGAAATCAATGAATATATGCCTCCTTTTGACATTGACATATATTCATTATTGCCTATAATAGTAAATAAGTGTGATAGGCAATATTGCCTATGAAAAAAGAAAAAAATAACGCCTGACATAGGACGTTTTTTCGTAGAGTATCAAACTATATGAATGCAATCAGCTATCTAATATACTAAAAATTCTACATCTTGTCATATTTTTTGTCAATATATCACTCGGGTTTGATATTAATATTGCCGGTTTTGTTATGAAAATTTATTTTTATTCACTGAGTTACTTCTATTTGCCGTCAAAGTTATAGTCATAAGCGGAGGTGATCATTATATGCCGAGAAAAGGCGAAAATATTTATAAGCGAAAAGATGGCAGATGGGAAGGCAGATATATTAAGCGGCGAAATGGGAAAAAGGCGATCTATGGATATGTATATGCAAAAAATTACTCTGAAGTGAAGAGAAAACTTAACTTAAAGCGTACAGAGACTATTCAGGAGATTAAATTGGAAAAGACATTACAGAAAGATATTTCCTTTACTACAATTGCAAAGTTCTGGTTAATGTCCATAAAACCATCTGTTAAGGAATCTACATGGATCAAATATAGAAACACCCTTAATTGCCAAATTATCCCACGGATAGGTGTGAAAAATATAAGTGAAATTGATTATGAAACTGTCTTTGGAATATGCAGTGATATGCTTTCAATCAATAAAGATGTGGGAAAAGGACTGTCCAGTAAAACGGTATCGGATGCTTTATCCATCATAAAAGCAATTATAAAATATGCTGAACGGATGAAGTTCATAACTGACAGAACGGCATTAGATGTTTCTGTGAAGTTGAAAACTTCTCAGTTGAGGGTATTTTCTCATGTTGAGGAACAGATTCTCTTTGAATATTTATCAGAAAAGTTGGATTATACTAATCTTGGGATTCTTATATGTATGTTTACAGGGATTCGTATAGGAGAGTTATGTTCTCTCACATGGGAAGACATCTCGCTAGAATCAAATACAATTCATATACATAAAACCATGCAGCGAATTCAAACTCCAGGAGGCTCAAATAAAACAAAAATCCTAATTGCAGAACCAAAAAGTCAATGTTCTATTAGAGAGATTCCTATCACCAAAACACTGAAAGACCTTCTTAAATTGTATCGGGATGATGAGGGATAATGCAAACGATGCGACAAGAGTACTTGTCTGCCGGGATATGACTGGAAAAGAAACAGTGATTGCAGATGATGCGAATCCGCTGTATGATCTGGTGATCTATGATGATCATCTGTACTATGTCGCTCTGGATAGCAGTATGCAGTCAAAGGGAAAGATTGTGGATTTGTCTGATCTTTCTGTTGCGGACAGCGAAGATTATCAGATCAAGGCAGCAGATGCGAATACATGGATCTTATGGGAGTGTATATGCGAGTATCTTTTAAAAAGTAAGGATCGCTTATATGATTCCGAATGTGTGAATGCTTTCTTTCAGGCATTCTCAAAAGAATCTTTTATGGCTTTAAGTGATAGTTCTTTTGAAGCAAAATTGTGGAAAATTATCCCAAGAGAAAAACGTGTTTTTGACTGTGGAAACGTGTAAAAATGTTGCAGACTTTTTTGCGAGATTATGAAAAAAGTCTGTAAATAAGATTCTTCTATGATAATGCAAGGCGAAAAGTTCATTTGTTGGGCTTTTCGCTCTTGTTTTATATATAACAGCTATAAATTTGCATATCAAGAGCAGGCAGGAAATCCGCCTGTCTTGCCCTGTCCTGAATCGTCTATTCCGGAAGGCGTCCCTCATATATGATGCTCAGTTCACCATATACCTGCGCCCAGTTACGGATCGTCGATGTCCATTTTTTCGTCGCCTCAAAGGTGGCAAGATACAGTGCTTTCAGCAGGGCTGTATCGCTTGGGAAAACGCTTCTCTGTTGGTTCAGCTTACGGTAAGTAGAATTCAGGGATTCAATGGCATTTGTCGTATATATCACCTTTCTAACAGTTGCTGAAAACTTGAAAATAGGTGAAATCGCATCCCAGTTATCCTTCCAGCGTTTCATGGAATTCGGATATTTCGGTGTCCATTTTTCAGTCACTCTGTCCAACGCAGCCAGGGTCTTTTTTCATCCACAGCCTGGTAAATGGTTTTCAGATCTGTGGCAAATGCTATTCTGTCTTTATCCGGAACGTATTTTAAGGTGTTGCGCACCTGATGCACAATACAACGCTGATATTCCGCTTTAGGGAAAGCTGCACCGATTGCTTCTTTTATTCCGGTAAGTCCATCCGCACAAATGATCAAAACATCTTTCACGCCTCGGTTTTTCAATTCATTCATGACGGAAAGCCAGTATTTTGCACTTTCATTATCACCAACCGAAATGGTAAGAACCTCTTTTTTGCCTTCCATGTTGATGCCAAGAATCACATAAGCAGCAAGTTTTCGGATCACACCATTATCACGGACAGAGTAATGGATCGCATCGATGTAGAGGATCGGATATACCTCATCTAACGGGCGGTTCTGCCAGTCTTCAATCTGTGGCAGGATCTTGTCTGTCACATCTGAGATAAATCCTTCTGAAGTCTCAAATCCATAGATATCCTCAATCGTTTCTGAAATCTGTCGGGTAGTCATTCCTTTTGCATACATAGAAATGATCTTTTGATCAATATCTGAAATATCTTTTTGACGTTTTTTTACGATCTGTGGTTCAAACGTAGATTTCCGATCCTGAGGGACATCGATCTCCATTGCTCCATAACTGCTATTGACTCTTTTTCGTTTGTAACCATTTCTGTAGTTATCAGTATCTGAGCGTTCTGATTTTTCGTAGCCAAGGTGATCATCCATTTCCGCTTCCATCATCTCTTTGATCGTTCCACCCAGAAGATCTTTCAATGCATCCTGAATATCTTCAGCGGTTTGAATATTGTACTCTTCAAGGAGCTGGTGGATAATATTTCTTTTTCCTTCCGTCATTTGTACTCGATGTACCGGTTTCTTTTGTCTTGCCATAATAAAAGGTCCTCCTATGATTTTTTATTTTATCGTAGAAGAACCTCTATTTGCTAATTTACAGAAAAAGTTTCACACACTCTTTTTGTTGGAGCTTCACAAGGTGTGCACCATCTATAAGGATTCCTTTACCCCGAAAACCGTCAGGGCCTGACGCGGAGAAATGCCGAGCCCACCGACGCTGATCAGTGTATCTTCTGCTTCTAACAGAAGATGTTCCTTTTGAAATCTGAGGATCATACGGCCTCCACTTAAGCCGTCCATCCGTCGCAGCTCCATCTCAAGCGTATTGACGGTACGCCATGCAGCGGAACCTGCGTAAATATGCCCGTCTGCTTCACTGTAGGCGAAATCCTGGCGCATGGAGAGGACAAATTCCTTTTCTTTTCCATCTTCCATTACCTTCCAGTACATCTTATCGCTGCCAAAGGAGAAGCGCATCTCCTGAATTGGACTTGTCTCCAGGTCAAACAGACCGCTTCCGCCAATCAAAACTTCAGCGGAATCCGGCTGCTGATCGTTTAGCAACGGAACAGACACATAAACATGCTGAGTTACTTTCTCTTCCATAAAAGGATTTCTTGTTCCTCTGCGCGGTGGCAGAGCCAGCTGTGCAGTACGTTCTTTTAAAGTTTCCGCAAGCGGGGATGGCGGCAGTTCACCTGTCTCTTTTAGTACACAGGGAAGTAGTTCTTCCTGCAGTGCACTCAATTCCTCCTGCGTTTGCTCGGTTGCCGTCGTCAGAATCACAATCATATCAAGATCTGAGAACACAACACCAAACTGACCGTACGCACCATCTGCGCGGAAGGAACCCGGATATCGGCACATCCAGCACTGATAGCCATAGCCCTGCGCCCAGTCTTTTACGTGTCCTTCGGAATCGCCTTCCGTCTCAATCTGTTTGCGGCAGGCGCGCTCAAACCAGTCTTTTCGAAGCAGCTGTTTTCCTTCCCAATCGCCCTGACGGGCCAGAAAATACGTGAATTTTGCCATATCTTCCGTCATCATCTTCATACCGCCTCCGCCAAGCTCCGTTCCGTCGCCGAGTAATGCACAGGTCAGAGAAGTGATTCCAAGTGGCTTCAACAGACGGGATTTCAGAAATTCTGTCACGTTCTGTCCTGACTTTTTACGCAGAACTGCAGCCAGCATGTTGGTTCCGGCTGTATTATATTTATAAAATGTTCCTGGCTCATGGAGTACCGGATGATGCAGAAACGTCGAAATCCAGTTTTGGGAATTGTCCGAAATCTCCGTCTCGTGACCGCATCCCATGATCAGCAGGTGATGCAGTGTGATTTTTTTGAGATATTCGGAAGGATTTTCCGGTAACAGCTCCGGGAAGATATCGATAATTTTCTCATCAAGGGATAAGATTCCCTCCTGCTCCGCAAAACCAATCGCTGTTGCTGTCAGCGATTTGCTGAATGAATATAACGGATGACGAAACTTTTCATCATACGGTTTCCACTAGCCCTTTGCCGCACATTGCCCATGGCGGATCACCATAAAACTATGCAGCTCAATCTGGTTTTGCTCCATTCGGTCAAGAAAATTCAAAATCCCTTTGGAGCTGATTCCAACGGATTTCGGTGTCACATCTTTAAAGTATCTCATTTTTCACTTCTCCTTTCTCACAGCCTTAGAAAAAATCATCTGTATCTGAAAAAACTCCAGAATATTACGCCTCTTGGTTGCGATGCGTATAATAATATACTAACACCAATGGTTCGTAATCACAATGTTCATGTTGATGGGTCAATGGTATATTTTTATCGTGCGAAATAATGCATTGATGTTTGGTTTTTATTCGGTTGCGACCGAGTCAGCTGTAACCAAATAAAAATACAAATGAGAGTTTGGTGTAAAAGAATCTGACTGTTCAGCATCATTGACGAACAAAATAACCTGCTTTATACTACAGTCAGTACAATACAACATTGTACTTTTTTAGAAAAGCGAGGAACAAATGATAGAAAAATTGATATTCATAGATTTGATGAATTAGGAGAGAAAATTATGACTCGGATTTTGGCTAAATATAGATCAAAAGTGATTACTAGACATCTGATTAAAAAGTTTACGGTTAAAATTGATAATTGTAGAGTGGAACTGGAAAGTAACCAACAAGAATTAATTATACAAATATGTGGAAGATTAGGGAAAGAAAAAGTGAGGAAGCTTCTTTCAGATTTAGAATGTTTGATTTTTTTCTATTTAGGATCATTTCCTTTGATGGAATTACTCTATATAAATGGAGATAAAATAGATATATCAAAACGAGCAGCTAAATATGAGACAAGTGATAATTTTTTGAAAGATAACCTGGTTATTTGCGATATTAATGAAATAACAGTGAATGAGCAGAAAGTAAAAGAATTAAGAAAAATAAGTTCATATCCGATATATTCATTTCAGTGTCTCATATCTAAGGCATACGACCATGTAATAACGAACCATAAAATGACATTGTTACTTCACATTATTGATGGTCTGTATGAAGCCGATAAGCATCAATTGAAAGCAGTGAAACAGGAAATACAAAATAAATATCCAGAATCTAAAAAAGGAACTGTAGGGGATTATATGGCAGCAATCTATTCGTTGTGTGAAAAGTATTTCTTTGAATATCATAGAAAATATGCATGTGGAATACTGCCACTGTTAAAAGTTACGAGATATAAATTTATGACTAGGTTAGCAGAAACACGAAATTGGTATTCACATTTTCTCAATGAATCGAAGAAACCGCTTAGAATAGTCAAAGGGTGCGATTTTATTATATATTTTGAGCTTATGTGTTATATGATACGCTTATCAGTAATAGATAAAATAGGTGCAGCTATTGATGAAAGTCGTGTTCAAGAATTTTATTATACAGTACATGATTGGATTTTAGCAATCGTGTATGATACAGATGAACCTTTAAAATCAAATACTTACAGGATTGAGAAACAATGGAAAGAATTTATTAGAGAAATTGAAGAACTACAAAAAGAAGTGTTATACAATGAAAATAGCCAAGAGGCAGAAAACTCTGAGTAACCAATTTGTAATCTTTCTTTTGAAGAGGTATATGAACCGTATTAGGAAGCTCCATATAAATATGATAAAATTAAAATTTAAGTATATTTATGTAGAAAGTAGTTCATCAAGTTTGAGAGCTACTTTTTGCAAGTAGGGGTGATCATAGTGGGATGCATCATTTTATTGTATTAAAATGAACGTTCCTAGGAGTGGAGTATTCCCGCGCCTTGATAAGCGTAATCTTGAGGGATTTGAAAATATCTGGTTGATATTGTATGTCTGCCAAAGAGGAGTTTTGAAAAAAAGAATAATATTGAAGAAATGCAAAAAAATCAAACAAATAATTTTGAAGAAACGTATAAATTTAGAATAGATAATCTTGAAGAAATGCATACTCTATGATATAACATACTTAAATTCAGGAGGTAGAAAATGTATTTTGAAAGAAAAGCGTACAAAAAATTGCTGGAATGGAAAGAAAAGTATGCAGAAAAATATGCAGTTTTGCTGGAGGGAGCAAGACGAGTCGGAAAATCAACGATTGCAGAGCATTTTGCACAGAATGAATATAAGTCATACATTTTAATCGATTTTTCAAAAACAACAGATAATATATGTGACTGTTTCAATGATATAGGAAACATGAATATGTTTTTCCTGAGATTACAGGCTGAAACAGGAGTAACTTTGTATGAGCATGAATCATTGATTATTTTTGATGAGGTCCAGCTCTTTCCGAAAGCAAGACAGGCCATAAAACATCTGGTAGCAGATGGCAGATACAATTATCTGGAGACAGGTTCTTTGATATCCATAAAGAAAAACGTAAAAGATATTTTAATCCCATCAGAGGAAATGAAAATACAGGTAAACCCTATGGATTACGAGGAGTTCTGTATGGCTACTGGCGATAACTATGAACTTTTACAACAAATTTATCATGTGAATTCGGCTATTGGGCAGGCAACAAATCGTAAATTAATGAGAGATCTGAGAATCTATATGGCTGTGGGAGGTATGCCACAGGCAGTGGAAGCTTATCTGGAAGGGAAAAACTTTTCGGAAATTGATCTGGTAAAAAGACAGATCATAGCCCTTTACGAAGAAGACTTTAAAAAGATTGATGCATCGGGGAGAATATCTGCATTGTATCATTCCATTCCGGCTCAGTTGGCAAAAGATTCACGAAAATATAGAATTACAACGGCCATAGGAAAGAGAGGCAATACGAAGGCAGATGAATTGTTATACGAGCTGATGGATTCTAAAACAATTTTATCATGCTATAATTCAACAGATCCAAGAGTCAGTCTGACAGACACAAAAGACTTTGACAGTTATAAATTATACCTTTCGGATACAGGATTATTCGTGACATTGATGTTTATCGACCGACCAGTAACGGAAAATGACGTATATGCAAAATTATTATCTGACAAATTACCGGCAAATCTGGGATATCTTTATGAAAACCTTGTTGCTCAAATGATTGTAGCGTCTGGCAGAGAACTTTATTATCATACATGGGAGAAAAAAGAAAGTACACATTATTATGAAGTTGATTTTCTGATTTCAGAAGGAAGTAAGATAAATGCTTTTGAGATAAAATCTTCCGGGTCGGGAAAGCATGAGTCGATCAAGATGTTTTACAAAAAGTTTTCGAAGAATGTGCATAACATATATTTGCTGTCGCAGAAAGATGTTGGTAAAGAGGAAAATTTATTATTAAAACCGTTTTATCTGATGCCTTTTTTGACATAATAAACTCGGAAGTTACAAGATGTTATCTGAAGGTGATAAAGTTGCAAACAAAAATAGCCGAAACTGTCTGTTGTGTGGTCGCTTTCTCATTATATGCATAAAGAAAACGGGCTACACAGGGACATTCAAAATAAGTCCGGGTGTCGTCCGTTTTCTGCGCTTATGTATTTATTTTATTTATTCGTCCAGCTTAATCTTCTCTTTCAGAACCACACAGGCAGCCAGATCGCCGATGACGTTGACACAGGTGGCACCCATATCACACAGGGTGTTGATACTGATGTAGACACCCATAACGCCGGCCGGAAGACCGGCCATGGTAGCAAGAGCTGCGAAAGAAGCAATGGCTCCGCCGGGGATACCCGGAGTTCCCACAGAAAGGAGAACGTTGGCTAACAGGATGATGATCATCATGCTGATGCTTACGTTAATACCGCAGGCATTAGCGAAGAACATGATCATAAAGGACATCAGGATGGATACCGCATCCATGTTGACGGTTGCTCCCAGAGGAATGGTGATACTGGTGATCTTGTTGGAGACACCGAGTTCTTCTTCCACACACTGTTTGCTGATCGGGATGGTTGCGGAACTGGAACAGGTTCCGAAGGCATTTAGAGCAGCAGGCATGATGGCCTTGAAGAATTTGACCGGGCTTGTCTTACCAAGAATTTTTACGGATCCTCCGTAAATGATCAGTGCAAATCCGTAGAAAGTCACATACAGAATGATCAGCTGGGTAGCCAGAGACAGGATCGTCTTGGTTCCGTTGGCTTCTACAACCGGTACGATGGTACAGAAGACACCGATCGGGGTAAAATACATCACGGTGCTGATGATCTTCAGACATACCTCGTTACAGGAATCAATCAGATGTAACAGAGGTTCCCCTTTTTCTTTGATCGCCAACAGGGTAAAACCGATGATAACGGCAAATACCAGAACCTGAAGCATATTTCCGTTGGCAAAAGCAGCTACCGGATTGGACGGGATCAGGTTTTTTACGGTATCCAGGATGCTGGTCATCTCGGTAGCCTGGATATCGGAAGTTGCCATCTCGAAGTTAACTCCTTTTCCAAGGCGGATCAGACGTGGGATGATCAGTCCTGCCAGACTGGCAAGTCCGGTGGTACACAGGAAAAAGATCATGGAATAACCGGTAATCTTTCCGGTGGTACGGGCATTACCGATACTGGTGATACCCATGATGATGGAACAGAAGACCAGAGGGAAGATCATCATATTCAGTGCATTCATATAGATGCTTCCCAGAAGACTTGTGACGGTCAGTACAGGTTCAAATCGTCCAGCCAGAAAAAGTCCGGTCAGAATACCGAGAATCAGACCGATGAAGATTGCACTTGTGATATGTTTTTGATACCACGCATAAAACTTTTTCATAGATTTCCTCCTCTTTTGAAATTTTTTTCTGGCAGTGCCAGATCGTTCATTTGTCAGTGGCTGCGGTGCCTGTGTGTCCGTGCTGACGAAAGATGACAGCACGAACGCCGGGAAACAACAGCGCTGCACTTGTATAATGAGTGCCCGACAAAATATGAAATATTTTATCATAAAGATATTAAATAAATATTACATAAAAATTACACGGAGAAATATTTTGAAGAAATATTGACGAAAAACAGGTATCTGGCATATAATAACAGCGATTATATCCCGATATGCTTTTAACAATCTCGGGAAGTAATCCATTTATCTGACAGACAAGTGAAAACGCAATGATTCAGCAGCTGCCGGAAGGCAGCGGACAAGAGGAGGCAAACATGAACAAATATGTGGAAAACCCTTCTGCATGGACTGCACCGGTGATCCCGGAGAAGATCCCACAGGGTGACATGCCAGGAGACAAGATCGAGATTGGTGAAGATCACATCAACAAAGCAAACCTGATATTCAGAGAACTTTTAGGACAGATCAGAGAACTGAAAAAAGAAGACGCAGACCGCAAGATCGTACTGACTGTATGCGGTGGATCCGGAGTAGGAAAATCAGAGACCGCTTCTCTGCTTTCTTTCTATTTTAATCAGATTGGAATGAAAGCCTATACACTGTCCGGAGATAACTATCCGCACAGAATTCCAAAGTACAACGATGCAGAACGTCTTCATGTATTTCGTGAGAGCGCGATCCGCGGTATGGTAAAAGACGGAACATTTACAAAAGAAAGATTCGACATTATCCATGAAAGACAGATTGCAGGAATGGATGCAGATCCGAAGCTGAAAGAGAGCTACGACTGGTATGAATCTTATCTGGAAAATGGTAAGACAGGCCTGAGAGGATATCTTGGTACCCTGAATGAAATCGATTTCAAAGAAGTGGAAGGAATCGTTGAAAGCTTTAAAAACAAGGCAGAAAAGATCTGGCTGAAACGGATGGGAAGAGAAGATACCGAACTGTGGTATGAAGAAGTGGATTTCTCTGATACCGAGATCCTGATCATCGAGTGGACACACGGAAACAGTGACAATTACAAGGGTGTAGATATTCCGGTTCTGTTAAACAGTACTCCACAGGAGACTATGGCACACAGAAAAGCAAGAAACCGTGACGGTGCTGTAGACAGCCCATTTACCACCATGGTACTGGAACTGGAACAGGATATGCTGGAAAGCCAGGCTCATAAAGCGAAAGTGATCGTATCCAAAGCAGGAAAACTGTTATCCTATGACGAATACAAAGAGATTATGGATCAGGGAAGAATATAAGGAGAGAGAAGCATGAGTAAAATGACCGTTACAGCAGATGCAAAACCGATGTTAAATGCATATCCGGACAGCGTAGGCGGAACCCTCAGCGATATCACCGGATTTTTACAGAAACCGGAATTAAAGGATGTATTTTCTTCCTTCTATATTCTTCCAAGTGTATTTAATACGGATCTGGATCGCGGATTTTCCGTGATCGATTACACACTGAACGAAGAACTGGCGGACCGGAAAGATCTGGAAGCACTGGATAAACTGGGTATCAATCTGAAACTCGACTTTATCCTGAATCACGCTTCTGTATTATCCAGTCAGTTTCAAGATATTCTGAAAAATGGTGACGATTCCAAATATCGTGATTTCTTCATTGACTGGAACAAATTCTGGGACGGTAAGGGAACCATGACCGAGGAAGGCTACATCCAGCCGGATCAGGAGCTGATCCAGCATATGTTCTTCCGCAAACCGGGTCTTCCGATCCTGATGGTACGTTTCCCGGATGGGAAAAATGTACCGTACTGGAATACCTTCTATCAGGAAATCAAATATCCGGTTCTGGATGCACAGGATATCATGCAGGTAGCTAACGTGCAGTATTATAAGGCAGATCTGATCGCAAAGAAAGTCAACGAAGAGATCGCAGCAGGTAAGAAACCGGCGGAACTCACCATCGATGACAGCTGTAAGGACAGCGTTGTGGAACTGCTGGAGAGCAAGAGAAAATACCTGGGACAGATGGATCTGAACATCAAATCCCCGCTGGTATGGGAGTTCTATGAGAATACTCTGAAAACACTGGCTGGATACGGTGCAAAGATCGTCCGTTTGGATGCATTTGCCTATGCGCCGAAGGAGCCGGGTGAGAAAAACTTCCTGAATGAGCCGGGAACCTGGGAACTGCTGGAAAAAGTCCGCAAACTGGCAGACAAATATAACCTGACGCTGCTTCCGGAGATCCATGCAAGCTACGGAGAGAAGAACTATGAACAGATTGCAAAACAGGGTTACATGACCTACGATTTCTTCCTTCCGGGAATGATCATCGATGCACTGGAAAGCGGCAACGGTTCCACTCTGGAAAAATGGGCAAAAGAACTGATGGAAAAAGAAATCCATGTAGTCAACATGCTGGGCTGCCACGATGGAATCCCGCTTCTGGATCTGAAGGGGCTGATCCCGGAAGAAAGAATCCAGCAGATCATCGACACTGTTGTTGCAAGAGGCGGATATGTGAAAGATCTTCATGGTCAGAAAAATGTATATTATCAGGTAAATGCAACTTATTACAGTGCACTGGGCGAAGATGACAAAAAAATGCTTATGGCCAGAGCACTGCAGATGTTCATGCCTGGAAAACCGCAGGTATGGTACTTGGATCTTTTCGCTGGCAAGAACGACCACGAGGCTGTTAAACGTGCCGGTGCCGGCGGTCATAAAGAAATCAACCGTACCAATCTGTCCGCAGCACAGATCGAAGAACTGATGAAGACAGATATCGTAAAAGAGCAGTTGAAACTTCTGCATTTCAGAAACGTATCCAAAGCATTTGGTTTTGACGCAGATCTGGCGGTATCCACAGAAGGCGAAACCATCACCTTCACCTGGACAAACCAGGGCGAGAGCGCAACACTGCGTGCAAATCTGAAGACCTTTGAGTATGAGATTACGGATTCGGAAGGAATTTATGCGTAAGGGGTAAGGCAGTAGCATAAGGGAGATAAATAAAAATTAAAAATAAGGGAAGACAGGGCGAAACTGAACGGGGAGCAGTTTCGCCCTGTCTTTTGATGTGCAGAAAATTCCTTTTCTGTAAATCAAACAGCATTCTTTTTAACTGGCATTTTCGCTCCTTCCGCTGGAAAAATGCTAGGGGATAGAGTATACTGAAAGAAAGTATGATTCCGTGGAAACAGGAAGAATATACAAAAGAGGAAAAGGGAAGCGGGGGAATATATGGAACCTATGAAAAAGGGGCATCACCGTCTGGAAGTGATGTCGCATTATTATGGAAAACGAATCCAGCAGGATATGAGTAACTTTGTCAAATGGATTCTGCTGGCACTTTTGATCGGTGGAGTGGTTGGCGGTGCCAGCAGTTTATTTGCCGGGTGTCTAGGCTGGGTGACACAGTTTCGGACGGATCAGCCGGTGGTCGTTTTATTATTACCTTTTGGCGGTTTGTTGATCGTGTTTTTATATCAGAAGATTGGAAAAGAGGACAGAGGAACAACCCAGGTACTCTCTACGATCCGGTCGCAGGATGAGGTTCCGCTTCGTTCAGCACCACTGATTTTTATCGCTACGGCACTGACGCATCTGCTGGGTGGTTCTGCGGGCAGGGAAGGTGCGGCGATCCAGCTGGGCGGAAGTATCGGCAATCAGCTGGGACGGTGGATCCATCTGGATGAGGAAGACCGCCATGTGATCGTTATGTGCGGAATGAGTGCAGCGTTTTCGGCGGTATTCGGTACACCGATGGCAGCTGCGGTATTTGCCATGGAAGTTGTCAGCGTGGGCGTGATGTACTATGCGGCACTGTTGCCATGCGTGGTGGCATCGCTGGTTGCTTATGATTTTGCGGGAAGCTTCGGGATTCATCCGGAGAATTTTCATGTCACAGGAATCCCGGCATTTTCGATGGAAAACGGGATCAAGATGGGTATTATCGCTGTGGGATGTGGCGCGGTCAGTATCCTGTTTTGTTTGTTGCTGGAATATGTGAGCAAAGGATATGATAAATGGCTGAAAAATCCATATCTGCGCGTCTTTGCGGCGGGTTGTCTGGTGGTAGTCCTGTACTGGATCCTTGGGACAGACCGGTATATGGGTGCGGGTAATCAGCTGATCGAGCAGGCAGTGGAACATGGACAGACGCAGACCTTTGACTTTTTCTGGAAAATGCTTCTGACAGCATTGACGATGCGTGCAGGTTTTCGAGGGGGGGAGATTGTTCCTTCATTTGCCATTGGTGCCACCTTTGGCTGCCTGGCAGGACAGATCATGGGATTCTCCCCGTCGTTAAGTGCAGCAGCCGGGATGACCGCCGTATTCTGCGGCGTGACGAACTGCCCGGTTACTTCTATATTAATAGCCTTCGAACTGTTCGGCTTCCAGGGCGTTTCGTATTATCTGCTGGCTACGGCGGTCAGCTATGCAGTGTCCGGATATTACGGACTGTATAAAGACCAGACGATCGTGTACTCAAAATATAAGGCGAAATATGTAAACCGGCATACGAAGACCTGATAACTAATTAAAAAACGAACTTCTACCTTGATGTTGTGGCAAACAAAGTAAGGGCGGAAGTTCGTTTTTCATTTTAGAAGGACACAAAATCTTCACAAAAAAAATCAGCACTCCCCCTTGACGAGTGCTGATTGAAGTGTTATATTACATCTAGAACAAAGGAAGGGAACAAAAAGAACGAAGAAAAAGTTCGAAAGCTCCTGAAGCATCCCAGTTCCAAAGAAACAAGGTAATAATACATGATGAATAAAAAGGAGAGATGACTTATGTTGATGCCTAGTATTTTTGGAGAGAATTTGTTTGATGACTTTTTTGATGATTATTTTCCGTTCGATACCGACAAGGAACTGCACAAAGCAGAGAAAAAACTGTACGGCAGAAGAGCCGGACATGTGATGAAAACCGATATCAAAGAAAAAGACAATGGATATGAATTTGAAATAGATCTTCCGGGATTTGCCAAAGATGAAGTAAAGGTTTCTCTGGAAAATGGTTATATGACCATCGAGGCAGCCAAAGGTCTTGATAAAGATGAGAAAGAAAAAGAAACCGGAAAATATATCCGTAAAGAACGTTATGCAGGTGCCTGCACACGTAGCTTCTATGTGGGAGAGGAAGTAGATCCGGGTGAGATCAAAGCCGAATTCAAACATGGTATTCTGAAACTGTTCGTTCCGAAGAAAGAAGCAAAACCGGCAGTGGAAGAAAACAAATACATCGCCATTGAAGGATAAGTTCTGAATCAGGTAACTATTAACCATACGGTTTGCCGAATGGCAGACGGTAGCACATTTATATATAATACTTAACAAAACCTCTTTGTAGAAGGCTGCTAAGCAATCAGTTTGGAGGAAAAGATAAATGAATACTTTAAAAGCTGAAAAAAGAAGCATGGACGTCAAAGCAAAGAAATTAAGAAGAGAAGGCTATGTCACAGGTAATCTGTTTGGCAGAGAGATTGAAGGATCTCTTCCGATCCAGATGACGAAAAAGGCAGTAGATCAGCTGCTGAAGACGGACAACAAAGGAAGTCAGGTTATGCTGGAAGTAGACGGCAAGACCTACGATGCACTGATCAAAGAGGTTGATTACAATGCAATGGCAAACCGCGTGGATGAGATTGATTTCCAGGCACTGGTAAGTACCGAGAAAGTACATTCCGTAGCGGAAATCGTTCTGCTCAACCATGAGAAAGTAGAGGCAGGTGTTCTGCAGGAAGATCTGGAAGAGATTTCTTATAAGGCACTGCCTGCTGACCTGATGGATAAAGTTCAGGTGGATGTCGGTGAGATGAAGATCGGTGATGTGATCAAAGTCAAAGATCTGGAGATTGCCAAGAATCCGAACATCGATCTGAAAACGGATCCGGAAGCAGTTGTTGTATCCTGCACCGCAGTTCACAACAGTGTACCGGAACCGGAGACAGCTGAAGAGGCTGAATAATACAAAAATCAAGTAAATAAAAACACAAACAGGGCGAATCGTTCGAAAGAGCGATTCGCCCTGTTTAGTGTCTTACAAAAACTGTTTTTCAGTAAATCGGGAACACTCTGCGAAGATGCACACGGCATCCTATTCTTTATTCTCTGCTTTTTAGGACAAATTCATTTTTTTTCACTTCCAACAGCCCGTCCTTCTGCATTTTCCCAATTTCTTTCGAAAGCGCACTCCGGTCCACGCTGAGATAGTCAGCGAGCTGCTGGCGGTTGAAGGCGATGGTGATCTCAGGCGATCCGGTGAGCAGTTCCTGATAGGAAAGATAGGCGAGCAGCCGTTCACGGATGGTTTTCGGTGTGGTGTGCAGGATCCGGCGGGAAAGCTGCAGGTTATTGGTTGCCATGATGCGGAGCAGATTTTCAATCATCTGCTGGTGATGACTGCATGGCTTTTCACAGGTATGCAAAATCTTTGGAACATCCAGAAATAAAATCTGACTGGGTGTGACGGATACGACATTGACCATCAGCGGTTCCGAAGGGGAACAGGCGTAGGCTTCGCCGAAAAGCTGCCCGGGTCCGACGTGATTCAGGATATTTTTACTGCCCCAGAAATCGTCAATTTCAATATGAACAGAACCTTCCAGTACGATTCCTACAGAGGTAATAGATTCACCGGCACAAAAGATCATTTCCCCTTTGGAAAACGACCGGATCTGTCCGGAGAGACAATGCAGAATAGACGGAATTTCCTCCGGTTTCACACCATAAAACAGGGGGATTTTTTTTAATATTGGAAAATTCATTTTTTCTCCTTTTTGTGGTTAAAACAACATATTTTTATCTGATATTATAGTATCCTCTGTTTGTAAACGCAAGGGAGCTGTTGCAAAGAGAAGAAGAACAGCATAACAGAGACAGAAATGCATTTGTGTAAAATCAGATATAGAGAGATTTCAGGAGTGCATATAGAAAATAAGGAGGAATCGAATATGATCCGAAGAGTGATTCAGATAGAGGAAGATAAATGTAACGGTTGTGGCGCCTGTGCTAAGGCCTGTCACGAAGGGGCAATCGGTATGGTAAACGGGAAAGCAAAACTGATGCGCGACGATTACTGTGACGGACTGGGGGATTGCCTTCCGGCATGTCCGATGGATGCGATTCATTTTATTGAACGGGAAGCGGAAGCTTATGACGAGGCGGCAGTGCTGAAAAATAAAGAAGAAAAGGCGAAAGCGGAGCGTTCCCGTCTGCGTCAGTGGCCGGTACAGATCAAATTACTGCCGGTGCATGCACCTTTTTACGAGGGAGCGAACCTGCTGATCGCGGCAGACTGTACAGCGTACGCTTATGCGAAGTTTCACGATGAATTTTTAAAAAACCGTGTGGTGTTGGTGGGATGTCCGAAACTTGACAGTACTGATTATGCCGTTAAACTGGCAGAGATCATCCGGCAGAATGAAGTGCAGAGTATCACCGTTGTCCGTATGGAAGTGCCATGTTGCGGAGGACTTGAGATGGCGGCAAAACGTGCCCTTGAAGCGAGCGGAAAACGGCTGCCATGGCAGGTGATCACGGTCGGAACTGATGGTACGATCCGGGAGTAACGGGCAGAACGTTTTACAGGCAGCCGGATGGGAAAAACCAAACGGTGTAATCCGTGAGGCTATCTGTGCGAGAAACATAGTACGAAGGATAAAAGCGGAAAAATCAGGGATACTTATGAGATAGATAAGGTAAAAGTAAAGAAAATGATAAAAAAATGATAAAAGGAGTACAAAAAATGGAGAAAAATATGTTTTGTTTTCAGTGTGAGCAGACAGCAGGATGCAATGGATGTACCGGAAGCCGCGGAGTGTGCGGAAAGACCGCAGATGTGGCAAAAGCGCAGGATGAACTGACAGGGGCGCTGATCGGTCTTGCGAAGGCCTGCGGCAACAATCCGAAGACCGCTGATACCGACCGGGTGATCATCGAGGGATTATTTACAACACTGACCAATGTAAGTTTCAACGAAGAGACGATTCGTGTGATGATCGAGCGGGTAGAAGAGGAAAAAAACAGAATCGCACCGGGATGCGGAACCTGTGTGGCAAAATGTGGCAATACAGACAATTATGCTATGGAACAAATCTGGAATGCAGACGAGGATATCCGGTCGTTAAAATCCCTGTTGCTATTCGGCATCCGGGGTGTTGCAGCGTATGCATACCATGCGATGGTACTTGGATATCAGTCGGAAGAAGTGAACTTCTTCTTATATAAAGCACTGGCTACGTTGTCTATGGATCTTGGCATGGAAGAACTTCTCCCGGTGGTTCTGGAGACGGGAAAAGTTAATCTGACCTGTATGGAACTGCTGGATCGTGCTAACACAGAGACTTACGGAATCCCGAAACCTACAGAGGTTTCGCTGAAAGTGGAAAAAGGGCCGTTTATCGTGGTTACCGGTCATGATCTGCGTGATCTGAAGCTGCTTCTGGAACAGACCGAAGGAAAGGGCATCAATATCTATACCCATGGCGAGATGCTTCCGGCACACGCATACCCGGAACTGAAAAAATACGGTCATCTGAAAGGAAACTTCGGAACGGCATGGCAGAACCAGCAGAAAGAATTTGCTGGTCTTCCGGGAGCCATCTTGTTTACGACCAACTGTCTGATGCCACCGAAGGAGAGCTACGCAGACCGCGTCTTTTCCACGGAAGTGGTTTCTTATCCGGGTGTGGTGCATGTAGATGACGGAAAAGATTTCACACCGGTGATCGAAAAGGCACTGGAACTTGGCGGATTTGAGGAAGACAGGCAGTACAAGGGAATCAACGGCGGAGAAAAGCTGACCACCGGTTTCGGACACGGAACGATCCTGCAGGCAGCAGATCAGATCGTGGATGCGGTAAAAGCAGGAGCAATCCGGCATTTCTTCCTGGTAGGCGGATGTGATGGAGCAAGAAAAGGCAGAAACTACTATACGGAATTCGTAAAACAGACACCTGCAGATACGATTATTCTTACACTGGCGTGTGGAAAATACCGGTTTAACGATCTGGATCTCGGAAGCATCGGCGGTTTCCCTCGGATCATGGATATGGGACAGTGTAACGATGCCTACGGAGCCATCAAAGTGGCAGTCGCGCTTGCAGAAGCTTTCGACTGCGGAGTCAATGAACTTCCGCTTTCCATGGTGCTTTCCTGGTACGAGCAGAAGGCGGTGTGCATCCTGCTGACACTTCTGCACCTTGGAATCAAAAATATTTATCTCGGACCGTCTCTCCCGGCATTCCTGTCGCCGAATGTGCTGCAGTATCTGGTAGAAAATTATCAGATCAGCCCGATCGGGGATCCAAAGGAAGATCTGGAGAAAATGCTGGGATAATGGACAGCAGCATTTTTTAAAGAAAAATCTCCGGCAATTTGTAAATGATTGCCGGAGATTTTAGAATTTCTATAAGAAATTTGTGTTGCTGTTCACTGGTAATATCCCGCGAGGCGTTTTTTGTGAGCGAAGGTCACAAAAAAACCGAGACATATCGCGCGAATTTATGCGATCAGCATAAATTCTGTGCATCGCGCAGCGTTTTACTGGGCACGGAGTGAACAGTAACGAATTTGCTCCTTGACAGGAAAAGGTCAGGTCAGTATAATCTGAAACTGGTACTACCAGTGAAAGGAGAAATATTTTGAAGCACGTAAGACAGTTTTGTATGATATTGTTGTTCTCGTTTATCGGAGAGTTTTTCCGTATGGTGATTCCACTTCCGGTTCCGGCCAGTGTGTATGGGCTGGTATTGTTGCTGGCTGCACTTCTTACCGGTATTGTAAAGCTGGATCAGGTAGAGGGAGCCGCTGATTTTCTGATAGAAATTATGCCGGTTATGTTTATCCCGGCGGCAGTAGGACTTTTGAATGCATGGGATGTGCTGCGACCGGTCGTGGTTCCGGTGGTTGTAGTGACCGTGGCAACAACTGTACTTGTCATGGGAGTGACCGGACAGGTGACACAGCGGGTGATCCGCTGGGAGAGAAAACGTAAGGAGGGAAAAGAAAAATGAAAGATTTCCTGACAAATTCCGTATTTTTTGGTGCGATGATCAGTCTGGTGGCCTATGAGATCGGAACTCTTCTGAAAAAGAAATTTAAACTGGCAATTTTTAATCCGTTGTTGATTGCAGTCATCTGCGTAATGGCGGTGCTGATTCTGTTTCATATTGATTATGATACCTATAACGAAGGTGGCCAGTATATCAGTTATCTGTTGACACCGGCGACGGTCAGTCTGGCTGTCCCCCTCTATCGACAGATTGAACTGCTGAAGAATAATATCAAAGCCGTTGCAGCGGGCATTCTGTCAGGGGTGCTGGCAAGTATGGTCGGTGTTTACATCCTGGCGCGGGCGTTCCATCTGGACTCGCAGCTGTATGTAACCCTGCTTCCAAAATCCATTACTACAGCAATCGGTATGGGTGTATCGGAAGAACTTGGCGGTGTGGTGACGATCACCGTAGCAGTTATTGTCATTACCGGTGTCCTTGGAAATGTGATCGCGGATCTGGCATGTAAGATCTTCCGCCTGGAGGAACCGGTGGCAAAGGGACTGGCACTGGGAACGGCAGCCCATGCGATCGGAACCGCGAAAGCAATGGAGATGGGTGAGATCGAGGGCGCGATGAGCAGTCTGGCAATCGCGGTTGCAGGTCTGCTGACGGTGGTAACTGCGTCTGTTTTTGCGGGACTGATGTAGACAGATTATTCACTTATAGTAAGTAAAAGCACGTTGAAAGAGGATATTTTGGACGTGCTTTTCTCATATAGAAGTTTTTTGTTGAAACATAGGAAGAAGTAGAAAATAAGAAAGTGAGAAACATATAGTTGGATAAAGAAAAGATACAGGTATCTTCTCCGAAAGCTTATGACCAGGTGCTGGAATATCTGAAAACACTGATAAAAAACAAAGAGATTTCCTACGGCGGGAAAATCCCTTCCGAGAGGGAACTGATGGAGACGCTGGGAATTTCGAGAAATTCGGTCCGGGAGGCACTGCGGATCCTGGAACATACCGGGGTTTTGGAGAGCCGTCACGGGAAAGGCAATTTTCTGGTGAACCGGATGGGAGAAAGCCTCAGCAGTGTATTTTCCATGCTGGTACTGATGGAAGAGAGCAATTACCGGGAAGTCAATCAGCTCCGGTCGATTCTGGAAAAACAAGCGTATGTGCAGGCATGTGCGCTGATCACGGCAGAAGGAAAAGAAAAGGCAGGGGAGATCATCCATCGGATGGAAAATGGGGATCTCGAGGAACGGATGCGGGCAGATCACGAACTGCATCATCTGGTATTTGAATACTCGCAGAACCGCCTGCTGATTCTTCTGACCGATGCGTTGTCCGAGATCATGCGCTCAGAGGGCGAGGTCGTTCTTCGACAGGCGGCATCCATCGACACGGACGAATGGATTACGCTTCATAAAAATATTGCCACCTGTCTTATTGAGGGAAATATTCAGGAAGGACTTTTTGCATTAGAAGAACATTATGAATGGCTTGAACGGGACATTAAAATGTGATAGGATACAAAAGGAGATTTACGACTGTGCCGAGGTAAAGTGATAAATATAAGGCAGCAGTTTAAAAACAGGATCCCCGAAAGCCGCAGGTACGGAGGCGGCAAAGCGTGTGCGCGCGGAGAATCTTCGTAATATCAGGTATGAGAAGATTACGGAAGCGTATAGAAGAGTACAGGAGGAGAACGAACGATGGAAAAAATAAGAATCGGTATTGCAGGTTACGGCAATCTGGGAAAAGGCGTTGAGATGGCGATCCGTCAGAACGCAGATATGGAACTGGCAGGCGTATTTACCAGAAGAGATCCTGCAACAGTAGCCATCAAAACACCTGGCGTAAAAGCATACACCATGGAAGATGCAAAAAATATGAAAGATCAGATTGACGTTATGATCATCTGCGGAGGAAGCGCTACTGACCTTCCAAAACAGACACCGGAACTGGCAAAAGATTTTAACGTGATCGACAGTTTTGATACACATGCAAATATCCCGCAGCATTTTGCAAATGTAGATGCAGCTGCAAAAGAGAACGGACATCTAGCTATGATCTCTGTAGGCTGGGATCCGGGTCTGTTTTCTCTGAACCGTATCTATGCAGAATCCATTCTGCCAAACGGAAAAACCTATACATTCTGGGGCAAAGGCGTAAGCCAGGGACACTCTGATGCGATCCGGAGAATCCCGGGTGTAAAACGTGGTATCCAGTACACCGTTCCGGTAGAAGAAGCTATGGATCAGGTAAGAGCCGGAAAACAGCCGGAACTGACAACCCGTCAGAAACACACCAGAGAGTGCTTCGTAGTTGCTGAGGAAGGTGCTGATAAAAAACAGATCGAAGAATCCATCAAAACTATGAAAAACTATTTTGATGAATACGATACCACAGTAAACTTCATCTCTGAAGAAGAATTTGACGCTGTTCATAACAAGATGCCGCACGGTGGTTTCGTTATGAGAAGCGGTATGACCGGTGAAAATGAAAATACCCATCAGATGATCGAGTATTCTCTGAAACTGGAGTCCAACCCGGAATTCACCTCCAGCGTACTGGTTGCTTATGCAAGAGCACTGAGCCGCATGAAAGCAGAAGGAATGACAGGATGCAAGACTGTCTTCGATGTAGCTCCGGCATACCTTTCCCCGCTGAGCGCAGACGAGATCCGTGCACATCTGCTGTAAAATAAAAACAGAAGATAAATATAGGAAGAAGAGTTGGCTGTTAAAAGCAGTCACTCTTCTTTTTTTGACTCGTTATCGCGGCAGTCGCCAAGGTCTCATGCAAGCATGGACTTTGACTCGTTGCTCG
>ERZ1673739.631-NODE-631-length-48130-cov-27.925450_pt1 | contig 48130 bp, 44 predicted proteins | sample MGYA00580210_ERZ1673739 | MGnify/ENA primary metagenome ERZ1673739 (study PRJEB41218, sample SAMN15661749) | gut metagenome | host: Homo sapiens | place: Canada: London | collected 2015-08-20/2019-03-30 | study: EMG produced TPA metagenomics assembly of... | reverse complement strand
GATTGACATCTTTGGATTTACAATAGAATTTAATTCCAGCTGCCGCCAACGCATCCGTGATGCGATTGCATTGGTAAGGGTCAGAAACTGTTGCAACTAACGATTTAAAAAAATGCTCTAACATAAAGAGACCTCCTTGTAAGCTGTATGATAGACCAGCCGCTTGTAGGTATTATAAGCGTCTATAAATTGTTCTTCTTCGCTTTTATCTTCAAGGATAGTTAAGTACACAGAAAACAACACAGCTGCCTCCAATTGATTCGTATGAATCGGATATGGTATGCCACAGCCAGAAAATGCTGCAGAGCAGGAACTTTCTGCTTTTCTGGTGATAGCACAAATGATGGCACAAAAAAGCAGCGTTCTGATTTTGCAAAAGCGAAAATGAGAACGCTGCCGTCTATCGTGCCGTATTCGATTTTCGATGTGCCGTTATTTTAGAGATGTCTCTTATAGGGATACGGAGTGTGTCAAAGTTCAAACCGATGAACACATCCATAAAACCCATCTTATTTCACAGCCTGTTTCAGCCGCTCCAGATCATCTGCATCCGGGTGAGAAAGAGCCTTGTCGAAATTCTCGATCATTGCGTTCAGATTGGGCAGATGAAGCGGCTGTTTTTTCATGTTCTCATACCGCTGGCGTACCGACATCGGCATCTTTCCCTGACACATGAAGCTGCCGATCACCGTGTTGCTGCTGTGCAGATCTTTCTGCACAGCTTTCAGGATCTTGTTAAAATATTCTTCGCTGCCGCCAAAACCAGCGGTACCAAACAAAAACACCTGTTTTCCCCGCAACTGCTTCAAAAAGTCCGAAGTGCTTTCATCTGCTTTTCCCTTGTCCGTCCAGAAGCCCACATAAAGATTGTCCGCTTCCATGGCGGCAGGGTTCGGGTTGCCAAAATAACAGCACTCTGCCTGCGGCAGGCAGCTGTGCAGTGTGTCTGCCAGTAATTCCGTGTTTCCTGTTTTGCTGCTGAATACGATTGCGTAACTCATAACTTTTCCTTTGGAGCTGTTAGCTCTCTTTGGTTACAACGTTTCCCAGTTGATTTTTCGATCCCGATAGAAATACTCTTTGTCGTGTTCGCTGATGGGGCGCAGCACATGGCATGGATTTCCTACCGCCACTACGTTAGCAGGAATGTCCTTTGTCACAACGCTTCCCGCACCGATCACCGTATTATCCCCAATGGTAACACCCGGCACCACGATCACGCCAGCACCCAACCAGCAGTTGCGTCCGATGCGGATGGGCAGATTGTACTGGTATGCTTTCTCACGCAGTTCCGGCAGGATCGGGTGGTTTGCGGTTGCAAGGACACAGTTCGGGCCGATCATGGTGTGTTCTCCGATGTAGATATGGGTATCATCCACGCAGGTCAACCCGAAGTTGGCATAGACATAATCGCCCATGTGAACGTGCTTTCCACCCCAGTTGGCGTGAAACGGCGGCTCAATCCAGCAGCCTGCGCCGCACTCTGCAAGCATTTCTTTCAAAAGCTGCGTCCGTTTTGTGTGTTCAGAAGGGCGGGTATGGTTGTAATCATATAACCGTTCCATGCAAAGTTCCTGCTCTGCTATGATGGAATCATCCGTGGGGTCATAGACTTGTTGGCTGTGAATCGCATTTTCAATCAGCATCTTGTAGCCCTCTCTTTTTGCAAATCGTTCTCTTTTATAACAGGTGCAGTATATTATTGTTAAATTCGCTTATGCTTTTTTTGCTTCTTTTTCTCGTAAAGCATCATAAACGCAGCGGGTTCCCTGATGTGCCATCAGCCCACCCAGACACTTTTTGTTGCAGCGGACGCAGCGGTGTATCTGTTTTGCCTGCCCGTTTTTCAGCTTGTTCACCCAATCCGGGTCTGCCAGAAGCTGGCGGCTCATGGCGGCGCACTGGATACGTCCATCGAAAAGCTGCTGCTCCACAAAATCCGGGTCGTTCAAGCCGCCCACCCCGCAAATGGGGAGATCGGTATACTGACGCACTTCGTTGCAGAACTTGAGGAAACAACCGGGATGACCGAAGTACGGGTGGTTTGCAGGGGGAATCGTGTTTTCCAACGCCGAATGGTTCGCCAAGGTCACATGGAAGCTGGTTACGCCTGCCCGTTCCAGCAATGGCACGAAAACAGGCAGTTCTTCTTCTACAAGGTCACCAAGTTAAAACTGTTCTTATGACCGGCTCCCACCTTTTTGAGGTAGAATGCACAGCAGTATAGCGCACTCATTTGACAAGGTCAAGTGGTATCTCCCGTTATTTACGAAAAATTTACAGTGGTATCCTGTGTATTTTTAGGCATCTCTTTTCGAGGAAGAACTGTTTTCTCTCCGCAGACGCATAAAACACAGCCAGCGGTAGAAATCTGCACGTTTATTATAATAAGCCGACCTTTCTCCGTAAACACTTTTGACAAATTCCGGTGATTTTGTGCATATTTTGTTGTATTGTCTCCATATACTTTCCGGCAGAAGCCTCTATAATAGGTACTGTATCCTGCGTAACGCCTTATATTGTGTGGAGAAAGAAGTATATGAAACCTAACAAGGAAGCAAATAAGCCAAGGATCACCTACCGCTACTATGAGCTGCCGGAAGGCGAACTGGTGCAGGCCATTACAGGAGAGGACTGGGTCTGCACCTATGGCACCTATGCCGAGGATGTCCATTTCCACAATGTTATGGAGATTGGTATCTGCCGCTGGGGGCAGGGTCTCATGGTTCTGGAAGATCAGCGCATCGACTATACCGATGGTGCAGTTACAGTGGTTCCCGCAAACTGTCTGCACACAACTTTGAGCCGTGATAAAAGCCTGAACTCATGGGAATATCTCTTCTTTGATCCTGCCGGAATCCTGAACAGTGCCTTTCCAAACGACCCTCTGTTTGTAGAATCTGTTCTGCATCGGCTCTCCAGTGAGGCTCTATGCCTTCCGCAAGAGGATGCAGTAGAACTGGAACGGCTTATTACCATGGTGCTGAACGAATGCCAGACAAAGCATGAGTACCATAAAGCCGTGGAACAGAATCTTATGACATCGCTGCTGCTCCTAATCACCCGCAGCTATACGGAGAAGAAAACCCATATCCGCCCCATGACGGTTGGACTGCAGCAGATCATACCCGCTATTGAATACATCGGGATGCACTATATGAATCCAATCTCCGGGGAAGATCTTGCGTCCATCTGTTCCTTGAGCGAGGCACAGCTGCGCCGTAAGTTCAAAGAATATCTCAATATGTCGCCAGTCGAATATCTGACGATGGTACGCATCCAGAAAGCCTATGAACTGCTCAATTCCACCAATTATCCCATGACGGAGGTTGCTCTGCGGGTCGGATATCAGGATGTTTCCTCCTTCAACCGCAATTTTCAGAAGATCATGGGTGTTTCGCCATACCAGTATAAGAAAAACAACAGCGACTACCGTGGTCGAGTATTGGACAAGAAGATCTCTGCCAAGAAAGGATGGAAGCATCCATCCGATCCATAAGAGAAAGACTTTTTGACATTGTGTCGAAGAAAACTTTTCTTCTTTGGTCAAGCTGACGAAGTCATCGTTTTACGCGCAGAAACACGGCCGGATTCTGATTGAATCTGCGTGTTTTTTGATTGGATGCACCCGCATTTCAACCGCAAAACCTGTTACAATGACTACAACAAACGAGAGCTTGGAGAAAAGAATTGTTCAACTTGTGAATGCGTTCGATTCTTTCTTCAAATTTCTCGGATTCGTCAACTTTTTCAAGGTTTCATGAATAAAGGAGAAGGCATTATGAAAAAGATCTCGCGTCGCGCATTTCTGTCCGTTATGGCTGCTGCAGGTGCAGCTGCAGCCCTGACCGCTTGCGGTGGCAGCTCTGGTTCTTCCACTGCTGCTTCCGGCAGTGCAAGTGTTGGCGGTTCTCAGCCCGGTGGTCACAAGCTGACTGCCTACGCATGGGATAAGAATTTCAATATCCCTGCTCTGAACGCTGCTGCCGCAGACTACAAGGAAAATGTTGACCCGGAGTTTGAACTGGAAGTGATCGAGCAGTCCGGTGCAGGTGATGTAGAAAATGCCATCACGCTGGCAGGTTCTGCACACGATTATTCCAATCTGCCCGACATCGTGCAGTTCCAGGATCACTACATCCAGCGTTATGTTTCCGATTATCCGGACGCCTTCGTTCCTATGGAAGGTGCCGATGTTGACTGGGATGGTTTCGGAAAGGAAAAGCTGTCCTACTCCATCGTGGACGGTGTTCACTACGGTGTGCCTGTGGATAACAGCACCGTTATCTTTGCATATCGCACCGATCTGCTGGAGCAGGTCGGCAAGACTATCGATGACATGACCGGTGCAACTTGGGCCGATGTAACCAAAGTCGGTGAAGATGTTTATGCCAAAACTGGCAAGTATCTGTTCTCCTGCAGCGGCGATAACGGCGACCTGATCTACATTATGATGCAGTCTGAGGGCGTTGCCGAGTTCAAGGATGGTGAGCCTTACATCACTGAAAATGAAACGATGCACCGTGTCTGCGAAACAATCGTTGACATGGCAAAGAAAAACGTCTGCTATCTGGCGAACAGCTGGAGCGACTACATCGACCAGAGTATTCAGGGTGACATGGTTGCCGGTGTTGTGCAGGGCAACTGGATCATCCCCACCATGGAGGCTGTCACCGGGAACTCCGGCAAGTGGGAGATCACCACCATTCCTAAGCTGGACGGCGGCGAGGGCTATGCTTCCAACGGCGGTAGCAGTTTGTATATCACTGCCAACTGCGGCAATGTCGATCTGGCAAAGTCCTTCCTCGCTTACACCTTTGGCGGCAGCACCCAGACCTATGATAACGCCCTGCGTGACGGCGGCGTTGTCACCACGGTTCTGAAGTGTGCAGACTCCGATGTTTACAACGAGGGCATTGAGTTCTTCAACAATGAGCCGATTTATAAGCAGATCGTTGAGATGAGTGAGAATGTTCCCATCATCGAGCAGAGCGATTATCACGTTCGTGCTGGTGTGTATCTGACCACTGCTGTGATCAACACCATCAACGGCTCCAATCTGGATGATGAACTGGCAAATGCTGAACAGCAGCTCCGCTTCGAGATGGGTCTTTAAGACCTTCTGATTCATCCGAAGGAGGGTCTGACATTGAAGAACGAAAAAAGCGGTTCTCTGATGGCAAAACAGCGTCGTGCGGGCTGGTATTACCTGATGCCCGGCACGGTCCTTATTACCATCATGAGTTTTATCCCCATCATCAACGGCTTTCTGACCTCTCTGAAAACGGGTTCCAGTGCAAGCATGAAGTGGGCCAGCCCGCTGACCTACAACTATACCCGAATGTTCAAGGATGCACTGTTCCTGCGCTCGATGGGAAACACCTTCCTGTATCTGGTCGTGGAAGTTCCAATCATGCTGATTCTGGCAATCCTGCTGGCACAGCTGCTGAACAATCACGATTTGAAGTTCAAGGGATTCTTCCGCACCTGCGTATTTCTGCCTTGTGCAACTTCTCTGGTTTCGTACTCCCTGATCTTCAAGTCCCTGTTTGCAACGGATGGTCTGGTAAACACGGTTTTGTGCAAGCTGGGCATCCTGCAAACGCACTACAACTTCCTCGGCAATCCCACCAGCGCAAAGATCATCATTATTCTGGCTCTGATCTGGCGTTGGACGGGTTACAATATGGTGTTCTTCTTGGCCGGTTTGCAAAACATCGACTATTCGGTGTACGAAGCAGCCAAAATTGACGGTGCCAACGGCTGGCAGACGTTCTGGAAGATCACTGTTCCGCTGCTGATGCCCACCATCGTGATGACCGCCATCATGTCCATCAACGGTACCTTGCAGCTGTTCGATGAGTCGGTCAACCTGACCAACGGCGGTCCGGCGAATGCAACGATCACCATGTCGCACTACATCTACAACAACTCCATGGGTCAGGGCGTTGCAAACTTCGGCTATGCTTCGGCATTGTCCTTCGTCATCTTCGTGATGGTTGCCATCCTGTCCTTTATCAGCATGAAAGCAGGTGACAAGCGTGACTAATACAGCAGAAACCCACGCACTTGTGCAGCGTGAAAAAGGCAAGAAGCACATGATCCAGCGCAGACTGATTCCTGCTTACATCTTCCTGATCATCATCTCGTTCATTTCGGTTTTCCCGCTGTTGTGGATGATCTCTGCGGCGACCAATACCTCACTGGATGTTGCCCGCGGCAAGATCATGTTCGGCACCTATGCGATGCAGAACTTCAAAAATCTGATCGCATCGCAGAATCTGGCAGGTGCCATGGGCAACTCCTTCCTGTATGCGATCGTGCAGACTGTGATTTCCATGTTCGTCTGCTCTCTTGCAGGATTTGGTTTTGAGTTGTATCATGATAAGAACAAGGACCGCTTGTTCAGCATCCTGCTGCTCGCCATGATGGTGCCGCAGGTTGCCACAATGGTTCCTTTGTTCAAGATGATGTCCAGAGCCGGTTTGCTGAATAGTGTCTGGGCGTTCATCCTGCCCAGCATTTCCACTCCGTTCCTGATCATGATGTTCCGACAGAACTCTCGCAACTTCCCCAACGACCTGATGCAGGCAGCGCGCATTGATGGCCTGAGTGAAACGGGCATCTTCTTCCGGATGTATGTTCCCATCATGAAATCCACCTATGCGGCGGCTGCGGTCATCACGTTCATGAACGCATGGAACGCTTACATGTGGCCGAAGGTCGTTATGACCGATAACCGTGCACAGACCATGCCGATGTTGATCGCCAATATTGCGTCCGGCTACTCCATCGACTACGGTATGTTGATGATGGGCGTTCTGTTCTGCTCCATCCCCACCATGATCGTGTTCTTCGTTCTGCAGAAGCAGTTCGCAGAGGGCATTACCGGTGCGGTGAAGTAATTCTCTATCTTTTCGCTACCCACTTTTTCTCCTTCATCTGCTGTTCCCCCAGAGGAATCCCCATCTCCTCTGGGGGACGATGAAGGAATTTTTTTCAATCACATAATAAGGTAAATGAGGAACAATATGGCTGCATTTGATTTTGCAAAAGTAAAAGACCCCACCTTTTTCAAGGAAAACGTGCTGAATGCTCATGCAAGTTTCCGTACTTACGCTTCCCGCGAAGAATATCGGACAGGCTCCTCTTCGCTTGCGCTGAAGCTGGACGGTATCTGGAAATTCGCCTACGCAAAGAACTACACCAGTGCCATCCCCGGCTTTGAAAAGACAGATTACGATTGCAGCGGCTGGGATGACATTCATGTTCCGGCACACATCCAGATGGAGGGCTACGACATTCCCCAGTACGCGAATATTCAGTACCCGTGGGATGGCCGTGAAGAAGTACAGCCGGGCGAGATCCCGCAGCGGTTCAATCCGGTGGCAAGCTATGTAAAATACTTCGAGCTGCCGGAATCCATGCAGGGCAAGCCCGTCCACATCGAGTTCGAGGGTGTGGAAAGCGGCATGGCTCTTTGGCTGAACGGGTCTTATGTGGGTTACACCGAGGACAGCTTCTCCGCACACGCATTCGATCTGACTCCCTATCTCCAGCCGGGCGTGAACAAACTTGCTGTGCAGGTGTTCAAGTGGACTTCCTCCAGCTGGTGCGAAGATCAGGACTTCTTCCGCTTCTCCGGCATCTTCCGCAGCGTGTGGCTGTACGCCATCCCCACCGTGCATCTGGAAGATATATCCGTCAAAACGCTGTTTGCCGGGGATGATTTTACTCATTCCACGCTGGAAGTTGCATTGCAGGTGGAGGGTAAGGGCGCAGCCCGTCTGACCCTGCGCCGCAGTGAACTGGAAGTGTTCTCCGAAAAAATCCCGCTGAACGGCGGCTCTGCGCTGTTCAGCCATGCGGTGGAGAACCCCCACCTGTGGAGTGCAGAGGACCCAGCTCTGTATGAACTGGAAATCGAGCTGCTGGACGATGCAGGCCATCCGGTAGAGGTGACCGGGCAGAAAGTCGGTTTCCGCAAGTTCGAGCTGAAGAACAATCGGATGCTGCTCAACGGCAAGCGCATCGTGTTCAAGGGTGCCAACCGTCATGAGTTCAGCTCCATTACGGGTCGTGCTGTGGGCGTACACACCCATGAGGAACTGCTTCGGGACATCATCACCATGAAGCAGAACAACATCAATGCCATCCGCACCAGCCATTACCAGAATCAGGATGCACTGTACGCCCTGTGCGACGAGTATGGTCTGTATCTGATTGCAGAGAACAATCTGGAATCCCATGGCACATGGGATATCCATCAGGCGGGCTTTCGCGGCATCGAGGGCGTTTTGCCCAATGATAAGCCGGAGTGGAAAGCTGTCTTGTTTGACCGCATGAATTCCACTTACCAGCGTGACAAAAACCATCCTGCTGTTCTGATCTGGTCTCTGGGCAACGAATCGTTTGGCGGTGAGACCCTGCTCCAGATGGCAGAGATGGTCCGCCGCTTTGATGACACCCGTCTGGTGCATTACGAAGGTGTGGTCAATGATCCCCGCTTCCTCGAAACCACCGATATCGAGAGCCATATGTACAGCACTGTGAAGGACATTCAAGAGTATCTGGCACAGGGCGATAAGCGGCCTTATATCGAGTGCGAATATTCTCATGCTATGGGCAACTCCAACGGTGCTTTGCACAAGTACACGGAACTTGCCGACCAGAAGAACTGCGGCTATCAGGGCGGCTTTATCTGGGATTATATCGACCAGTCCATCTGGAAAAAAGACCGCTACGGCAAGTGGTTCCAAGCCTACGGCGGCGACTTCGGTGAGCGTCCTACCGACTATAATTTCAGCGGAAACGGCATTGCCTACGGTGGTGACCGTGCTCCTTCTCCCAAGATGCAGGAGGTCAAGTTCTGCTATCAGAACATCGCCATTTCCATCGACAACTCCGGCTTTGAAGTCTGGAACAAGAACCTGTTCACCTCTACGGATGCTTTCGACTGCGTTGCTCTGCTGCATCGTGATGGAAAGCTGTATCAGCAGCAGAAACTGACCAATATTGATGTTGCTCCCGAAGAGCGTTCCAGCTTCCCGCTGCCGTTTATGGTTCCTGCGCTTCCCGGTGAATATGCAGTGACCATCAGCTTCCGTTTGAAGGAGGACACCAGCTGGGCAAAGAAAGGTCATGAAGTCGCCTTTGGACAGGGTGTGATCGCTGTGGTTCGTTCCATTCCCAGCAAGAAGGTCACGCCGTTTACCGTTATGCACGGTACACACAACATCGGTGTCCGTGGTGAGAATTTCGATGTTTTGTTCTCCGATCTGAATGGCGGCCTGACTTCCTACCGCTATGCCGGCAGGGAGATGATTCAGGAGATTCCCCGGCCCAACTTCTGGCGCGCTCCCACCGACAACGACTGCGGCAACAACATGGGCGGCGTTCGCGGCCAGTGGAAACTGGCAAGCCTGTACGCTACCGCCAAGGGCATCGGCAAGGAGATTCCGTCTGTTCATGGCGGCACCATTCTCCAGAACCCCACCTGCGAGGTGGAAGCCGACAGCGTGGTCGTGACCTATCTCTATAACCTCCAGACCAGCCCCGCAGCAGAGTGCAGCCTGCAGTACCGTGTGTTCGGTGATGGCCGCATCCAGACCACCCTGCACTATGACCCGGTGGAAGGACTTGCAGCAATGCCGGAGTTCGGCGTACTGTTCAAGATCGACGCTGACTACGACACGGTGGAGTGGTACGGAAACGGCCCTGCGGAGACCTACTGGGATCGTCAGCATGGTGCAAAGCTGGGCATTTACCAGAACAAGGTCGCAGACAACATGGCACAGTACCTTGTGCCGCAGGAGTGCGGTGCAAAGACCGCTGTGCGCTGGGCAAAGGTAGTGGACCGCAAGGGTCGCGGGCTGCTGTTTACCGCAGATGCCGCAAAGCCCATGTTCTTCTCTGCGCTGCCCTACACTCCCCATGAAATGGAGAGTGCCAAGCATCCCTACGAGCTGCCCCCGGTCCATTACACGGTCATCCGTGCTATGGGCGAGCAGATGGGCGTTGGCGGCGATGACAGCTGGGGTGCCAATGTCCACCCGGAGTATATTCCTGATGTGACCAAACCTGTGGAATTCACCTTTACGTTCCGTGGCATCTGATGATTGCCCGCAAATGAGGTGTTCTCTGTGAAAAAGTGAAAGATCAGCCTGAATCTGAACCAGCCGAACTAGCATCCCTTGTTGGAGAGCGGATCAGAAAGATCCGCAAAGAAGAGGGGTTAAGCCTAGAGCTTTTTGCTTTAAGCCATCAATGAGCCACCAGCCGCAAGTGCAGGGTGGAAAACTTCCGCGCCCTTGCGCCTGATAAAAATTGGAACTTTGATTTTCTCGCCCGACTTTGCCACGGTGGGACGATCAAAGGAGCGTGCGTTTGAACAAAAAGAAAAAGTCCACAAATACTTCCCCTTATCCCGATGAAGTCATCGACCGTCTGGCACGGGCATTCTACCCGGCCATCCTTGCCTGCTGGAACAGCGAGGAAGGCCAGCGGTCACTTGTCGGGGCGGAGGCCCCTCCATCTTGCTAACGCAAGACCGTTCGGTCGCTTAAAAGCCCCACTGGGGCTTTCATTGCTCCGCTGCGCTGCGCAAACGCGAGCTTGCCTATGGCAGGCAGAGCAGGCTCATCATGCAAACAACGAAAAACAGGAAGTTCCCACTTGCTGGGTATCCGTAAAACAGTTTTCGAAAAATGACACGGCAACTGCCTGTCAGGATTGGTTACGGAGTACCCGGCTAGGCCGAGGAAGCATCAAGTCCCATGTCCGCACCGTTAAGGTGTTGGGTATGGGGCTTTTTGCATTTCAGGAACGTATACACCTCTGGAAAGGTGTAACACACTAGACTTTGTACCAAAGTCGTGTGCCAAGGGTGCTGCGCCCCTTTGGAATCCCTGCTTACATCGCCTGTGGGCGATGTAGATTCGCCGCACAGAAAGCTCTCACAAAAGGCACACCCGGCTGTCTGCGGCGAGGAGAAGGCACTTCTGCGGAAGTGTAATAACCCACTATGACACTTTCATCCCTGTGGTCTGCAAAGTGTAGTGGGCTCTCCGAGGGGGAACGGCTGTATAGAGTGCGTTTCGGGCAAATCGCCGCATACGTGTATACGGAAGATGGGTACGCACGTACGCAGTAAATCGGCCAAGTTCTCCCATGTAGAGGGTGTAATTTCGATAAAGAACGTGGTATAATTGACTCAACAAATCGATTTGTGGAGGCGATTATTTATGAAAAAAGAAACCAAGAAATCTATCTTATTCTATGCAGCTTCTGCTCTGTTATATATGGCTTCACTTATTAGCTTCATAAGTGGAAATGATAATTCTATGGCTGTTGTATGGTTGTGTCTTGGTTCATCATTTCTTTGCCTTGGCTCGACGCATCTTTGTTTAGGTTTGTCTCGTAAGAAAAAGGGAAACGACAAAACCGATGCAAGCAATAAATAAATTCCTAGTATATCGCACTCACTCCTAAGCAGGGTTTGGGGCAGGCACGCCCCAACAAGAAGCTGTCCCAAAAGGGCAAGAATTTTCAAGAATTGAAAATTTGTGGCCACGGGACGATTCTTGCTCTCACGAAAACCCATACTTTTTGAAAATCCGCTTTTCGCAGCCAAAGGAGGATGCACCATGAAAAAAGAGATCGAAGCCTTCGTCAACGCAGCCAACGAGCAGGAGTTGGAAGCCGCATGGAATAACCTCTCGGCAGAGGAACAGCGAGTTTTCGAGCAGCTCATGGAGGAAGACTCACCCGAAGATGCACTGGCATTTTTTGCCCAGCTGTATGACGATGCCCCGAAGGAGCAAGCCAGCGAAACCGTGAGCATCTCCGAAAACGAAATCTATTTCAAGCGGCAGCCCTTGACCGAAGAGCAGAAGAAGCACGGCTCCTATGTAGATGAGAACGGCAATCTCCATGTCAAGAACCTGTCTGCATTCTGGATTCCTGAACTGACCACCACGGAGAAAGTCGGTCACACCACCTACACCGTGACCGGCAGCTATGAGGGCAAGGAATCCTTTTTGAAGAAACTGGAGCGCATTGTTGCCAAGAACGCCCAGCAAAAATTTGAAGATGAGGGTGCAGACGAATGACAACTGCGTCCAATTCTGCTATACTTGATCCGGTAACCAATCCTGTACTGACAGTTGCTCCACAGAATAAGGAGGACACAACAATGTCTGGAGCAACGAATAAAATCACCGCACTTTACTGCCGACTGTCGCAAGAGGACGCACGGCTCGGCGAAAGCCTGTCCATTGAGAACCAGAAGGTCATCCTTCTGGAATACGCCAAAAAGAACCACTTCCCGAACCCGGTGTTCTTTGTGGATGATGGCTACTCCGGCACGAACTATGACCGTCCCGGCTTTCAGAGTATGCTGGTCGAGATTGAAGCAGGGCGTGTAGGAATCGTTATCACGAAGGATTTGTCCCGACTGGGGCGCAATTCTGCCTTGACTGGTCTGTACACCAACTTCACCTTTCCCCAGTATGGCGTTCGCTACATCGCCATTAACGACAACTACGACACCATTGACCCGAACAGCGTAAACAACGATTTTGCGGGCATTAAGAACTGGTTCAACGAGTTTTACGCCCGCGATACCAGCCGCAAGATTCGGGCCGTTCAGAAGGCCAAGGGAGAGCGTGGAGTACCGCTGACGGTTAATGTTCCGTACGGCTATGTAAAAGACCCGGAGAACCCGAAGCATTGGCTTGTTGACCCGGAAGCGGCTGCGATTGTGAAGCGCATCTTCTCCATGTGCATGGAGGGACGTGGGCCGACCCAAATTGCGAACCAACTGTGGGCAGATAAAGTTCTGACTCCTACCGCCTACAAGTTGAGCCATGGCCGGAGCACAAACGCACCTGCCCCGGAAGACCCTTATCGCTGGGATAAAAGAGCAGTAAGTTTGATTCTGGAACGCCGGGAGTACACTGGCTGCACAGTCAACTTCAAGACCTATACTAACTCTATCTGGGATAAAAAGAGACATCTGAATCCTGTGGAAAATCAGGCTATCTTCCCGGATACACATGAGCGCATTATTGACGATGATGTGTTTGAAAAGGTTCAGGAGATTCGCAGCCAGCGTCACCGTATGACCCGAACAGGCAAGAGCAGCATTTTCTCCGGTATGGTCTACTGCGCTGACTGCGGTTCCAAGATGCAATATGGTTCGTCCAATAACAGGGACTTCAGTCAAGACTTCTTTGATTGCTCTCTGCACAAGAAGAACGGGAGCAAGTGCAAGGGACATTTCATCCGGGTAAAGGTTCTGGAAGGACGTGTGCTGAGTCATGTTCAGCGGGTGACGGACTACATTCTCCGTCATGAAAACTACTTCCGCAAGGTCATGGAGGAGCAGCTTCGTGTGGAAAGCAGCGAAAAGCTGACCGTCCTGAAGAAGCAGCTTGCCCGGAATGAGAAGCGGATTGTAGACCTCAAACGGCTGTTCATGAAAATCTACGAGGACAACGCCAATGGAAAGCTGAGCGATGACCGCTTCGACATGATGAGCCAGAGCTACGATGCCGAACAGAAGCAGCTGGAAGAGGAATCCCTCTCTATCCAACAGGAAATCGAAGTACAGGAACAGCAAATCGAGAATATTGAAAAATTCGTCCAGAAAGCGCACAAGTACGTTCATATTGAAGAACTCACTCCCTATGCTCTCCGTGAACTGGTGTCGGCTATCTATGTAGATGCCCCGGATAAGTCCAGCGGAAAGCGGGTGCAGCACATCCATATCAAGTACGACGGGCTGGGGTACATCCCTCTGGATGAACTGGAAGCAAAAGAAAAGGCGTGACCGAAGTCACGCCAAATCTTCCCCATTTAGGGAACTTTTGCAAATACTGTTTTATGGGAACTCTGCTCTGGGGAACTCCCTGTTGTACATATCGCTATCGTCTGTGGCTTTTGGCAGGGTGCGTCCGGGTGGACGCACCCTGTTTTTGTTTCATCGTGGTTGGGTGTACATCAAACCGCATCACCGCAACTCCTTATAGGTTTCTTCCGGCACCGGCTCGCACCACTCGTTAGAGGTGCCTTCGCCGGGTACTTCCACTGCCAGATGAGAGAACCAGCAATCGGGTGCAGCACCGTGCCAGTGCTTGACCTCCGGGGGAATGTTCACCACCTCGCCCGGATGCAGCTCCAGCGGAGCTTTGCCCCATTCCTGATAGTAGCCCCGGCCTGCCACGCAGATAAGGATCTGCCCGCCACCCTTTGCGGCATGGTGGATGTGCCAGTTGTTCCGGCAGCTCGGCTCAAAGGTGACGTTGTAAATGCCAACCTGTGCGGTGGACAAGGGTGCCAGATAGCTTTTTCCGCTGAAATATTGTGCAAAACCGTCGTTGGATGCACCGATGGGGAACACCATTTCACTCTGGTGCTTTGCCTTGGCATCCTCTGCAGCGTCCTCTGCCCAGACTTCCTTGGCCATGCGGAAAGCCGCCCACGCTTTGGGCCAACCTACATAAAACGCCGCATGGGTCAGGATCTCTGCAATCTCAGTCCGGGTAATACCATTGTTTTTTGCTGCCGTCAGGTGATACCGAAACGAGGAGTCCGTCAGTCCCTGCGCCATCAGTGCTATCACCGTCACAAGGCTGCGGTCCCGGAGGGAGAGTTTATCCTCTCGGCTCCACACCTGCCCGAATAGTACCTCATCGTTAAGTTCCGCAAATTTTGGCGCAAATTCGCCCAGAGCATCCCGCCCTGCTGTCTGTTTCACTGCCATTATACGTTCCTCCCCATCTCGTAAGCCTGTGCCATGGCAGGCGTACCGCACACTGCACCCGGCTCGTAAACGCCACATGCTACAAGGACTCCCTTTTCCACGGCACCTTTCACACAGTCTGCATAGCCCCGGAAGCAGGTCAGCGTAGTGTCCGCAGAGGCTTTTTCCTCGTCTGCCATGGTGGTGATGTAGTAGAATTCCTTGTCTTTGACCTCAAGCCACCGTGCCACGGTACGGTCGATTACTGTCTTCAACTGGGCACTGATGGAGTAGAAGTATACCGGGCTTGCCAGCACAATGACATCGGCATCGATCATCTTTTGCAGGATGTCTGCCATATCATCCTTGTGGACGCAGGCTCCGCCGTGGGTGCTGCAATAGTAGCAGCCGGAACAGGGAGCCACCTTTTTCTCAGCGACCCGGATCTTTTCTGCTTTGTGCCCGGCATCCTGCGTTCCACGCAGAAATTCATCGCATAGAATATCAGAGTTACCGCCCTTCCGGGGACTTCCAGACAAAATCAATACCTTCTTGCTCATAGGAACCTCCTTGACAGCGGAGTGCATCCGCATTATGATGTTGATAAAGTTTGATTTTATCATACAACTTAAAGCGCACTTTAAGTCAAGGGCTTTTTGAAAAAACGGAGGTTTCAGATGATCTATACCGTAGGTGAAATGGCACAAAAGCTGGGCGTACCTGCCTCCACCCTGCGCTACTACGACAAAGAAGGGTTACTTCCCTTTGTGGAGCGTTCCTCCGGCGGCATTCGGATGTTCCGGGAAAACGACTTCGAGTGGCTGCAGGTCATCCGTTGCATGAAAAAAGCCGGAATGTCCATCAAGGATATCCGGCAGTATATTGAGCTTTCCATGCAGGGAGACGACACCATTGACACCCGGCTGGAAATGTTCCGGCATCAGCGCGAGGTGCTCACCCAGCAAATCCAGCAGTTACAGCACACGCTGGAGACCGTGGAGTATAAATGCTGGTTCTATGAAGCCGCCAAAGCTGTTGGGACAGTGGATGTCCCCGGTGCAATGACCGATGCGGATGTGCCGGAGCAGTTCCGTGCCATCCGACAGGAGCTGCGGGGACAGAAGATTCCGAATGGTGAAAAATAAGAAATGCCGTTCCAGTTGCTTTTGGAACGGCATTTTTCTTAATCTTCTAACCCATGGCTCCCGGTTACGTTTTTCAAATATTCCTCCGGGTCACCATTCAGAATCAAATCCGCATAACCCAGTGGATCATTGCAGATGAGATAATCCAACTCCGACCTCTGCGCCATGGTCACGTCCAGTGCATTCTCGACCCCGGTGCAGTCGATGGAGATCATTCTCCCATCCCGGAGCAGCAGTTCCACGCACCCGGTGTCCATGTTGAATTTGCAAGCTCTTTCATCGTACTTCATGTTCATGTCCTCCTGAAATCATGTTGTGGCTTATGTCGGTCAATCTATGATTTCGGATTTCATCTTCCACGGACACCTGCATGGAACTTGTCGGGGCAAAGCCCCTCCATCTGCTAACGCAGACCGTTCCGTCGCTTAAAAGCCCCACTGGGGCTTTCATTGCTTCGCAAACGCTAATTTTCCGAAGAAAACAAATAATCCGAACCCATCTCCTATCGGAAACAAGTTCGGATTATTTTTGTTTGGTCCGAGTGGCGAGAATCGAACTCACGGCCTCTTGAACCCCATTGTGCTTCTCTCAAAAACGCAATGGACACTCCGATACCACTTGTACGCAGTATCATCAAATTTCAAAATTATTTTATCATTCTGTTTCGTTAGATGTCAAGATGTTTCGTTTCTTTTGTGGTCAAATTGTGGTCAACCGACCCTGACAAATGACCATTCTCCCCTACTAAGTTACATGGCGCAATTCCGATTTTCAAAAATCGAGATTGCGCTTTTTTGTTTGCACGAATTATTCATAAGGAGGATTTGTCAACCATGTCAATGAAACATCGTCATTTTTTCATCCTTGACAGAACTGTATGACGCTCGACTACTTCTATGGACAGGCCGGAAAACTTTTTTCGTTCTATCGCATCCCCAAAGCACTGTTTCAGGAGCAGCGGTTTCAAAATCTGTCAACCGATGCCAAAACACTCTACGGCATCCTGCTTGACCGCATGAGCCTTTCTGTTAAAAATGAATGGTTCGACAAGCAAGGCCGGGTGTTCATCATTTTCACGATCGAGGATGTCAAGAGGGCTTTGTGTTGCGCAGACAACAAAGCGACCAAGCTACTCCGGGAACTTGAAAATTTTGGTTTAATTGAACGAAAACGCCGTGGACTGGGCAAACCGAGTTTGGTGTATGTGAAAAACTTTTCGTCAGACCTTTCAAATGAGCGTGTCCAGAATCGTGAAAATCACGAATCTGGAAGTCCTAAAAACGCTTGTCAAGACCCGCCCAAATCACGATGTAATAAGAATAAAAAGAGTAAGACAGAGCGGAATAATACGAATCCTATCCTTTCCGATGAATCGGAGAAAATGAAGAATCGTAAACTGCTCGAAGAATATTTTTCACGTTCTTTGGAGATAGAACTTCTTCTCCGGCTTTACCCGGATGATGAAGATACCATCTATCAGATCGTAGATTTGCTGGTGGACACCTGTGACAGCAAGCGTAAACTCATAAGAATCGCTGGCGATGATAAGCCCGCCGAAGTTGTGCTCAGTCGGCTAAAAAAGTTGAATGCAGACCACATCCGCTTCGTACTGGACTGTCTGGCAGCGAACACTTCCCCGATACGGAATATGAAGCAGTACCTTCTGGCCGCACTATTCAATGCTCCAACCACAATACAGCTCTATTATCAAAACAAAGTCAACCATGATTTAGCAGCTCGGAGGTGATGAAAATTTCCAAAAAGGCAACAACGATAGCCGTTATCAACCAGAAAGGCGGCACGGGCAAAACCACCACCTGTGAAAATTTGGGCGTAGGGCTTGCAATGGAGGGCAAGAAAGTTCTGCTTGTGGACGCTGACCCACAGGGTTCGCTTACTGTCAGTATGGGCTGGCAAGACCCGGATGCACTGCCCACTACACTCTCCACTCTTATGCAGAAAGCCATGAACGACCAGTGTATTCCACCCGGCGAAGGGATTTTGCACCATGCGGAGGGCGTTGACCTTATCCCGGCCAACATCGAACTGGCCGGACTGGAAGTGGCTCTGGTGAATACCATGAGCCGGGAGAAAGTGATGAAACAGGTGTTGGAAAGCGCAAAACGCGAGTACGACTATATTCTGATTGACTGCACTCCCTCTCTCGGTATGCTGACGGTCAATGCGCTGGCAGCGGCAGATTCCGCACTGATTCCGGTGCAAGCACAATATCTTTCGGCAAAAGGGCTGGAGCAGTTGCTTCAAACCGTGCAGAAAGTAAGGCGGCAGATAAACCCGAAACTGAAAATTGAGGGCATCCTGCTCACCATGACGGACAGCCGCACCATCTATGGGCAGCAAATCAGCAATCTGATTCGGCAAGCCTACGGAAAGTATTTGAAAGTGTTCGACCAGACAATTCCCCGTTCTGTCCGCGCTGCCGAAACCAGCACGACCGGAAAAAGCATTTTCCAGTATGACCCGAAAGGCAAAGTGGCAGAAGCCTATCATTCCATCGCAAAGGAGGTGCTGGCTGATGCCGAAAAACAGCTTAAACGTGTCGCTGAAAGGGGCAGATGACATCTTCTCCACCGAGGAATCCCGGCAGGAGCAGCAGAGGGAACAGGTGCAGCAGATTCCCATCGGAGAACTGTTCCCTTTCAAAAACCACCCCTTTAAGGTCTTGGACGATGAGTCCATGCAGCGCACGGTGGAAAGCGTAGAACAGTACGGCGTGCTTTCTCCGCTGATTGCACGTCCACGCCCGGAGGGTGGCTACGAGATCATCTCCGGGCACCGCCGCCAGCACGCTGCACAGCTTGCCGGGCTGGAAACCCTGCCTGTCATCGTCCGCAATATGGATGATGATGCCGCTGTTCTGCTTATGGTGGACAGCAATCTCCAGCGTGAGAACATCTTGCCCAGTGAAAGGGCTTTCGCCTACAAAATGAAGCTGGAAGCAATCGAACGAACTGTTGGACGACCAAAAAATGTGGGACAAGTTGTCCCACATTATTTCGGGAAACGCAGTACAGAGGTTGTTGCTGAAGGAACAGGCGAAAGTTATAAGCAAATCCAGCGTTTTATCCGCCTGACCAGCCTTATCCCGGAACTGCTGAACATGGTGGACGAAAAGAAAATTGCTTTTAATCCCGCTGTGGAGCTGTCCTATCTGGACGAAAGCCAACAGCGGGATTTTTTAGAAGCGATGAACGACACCCAGAACGCACCGTCCCTTTCCCAAGCGCAGCGGCTTAAAAAGCTGGCGCAGGAAGGGCACTTCTCGTATGACGTTGCCTTTGCGGTCATGGGAGAAGAGAAAAAGGGCGAGCTGGACAAGGTGGTTATCAAAAACGACACCCTGCGGAAATATTTCCCTCGCAGCTACACCCCAAAACAGATGGAGGACACTATCATCAAGCTGCTGGATCAGTGGCAACGTAAACAGCAGCGGCAGAATGAACGCTGACTTATACCGTAACGAAAGACCCGATGGGGTCTTTTTCTTTTGCAAACAAAAGGAGAAACGCCTATGAAAAACAACGCTACCTGTACCATCCGCTCCGAGAAAATCACCATTGACGTGCGTATCTGCGCTGCACTGGCGGCAAACCGGGGCGGCGAGGTCTACCTCGCAGCCATTGCCCCGGATATGGAGCTGACCGTCATCACGCTGGACGAGGCTCCCGGCATCCTGCCCTGCTTTGACGAGGACGATGCCTGCCTGAACCTCCCCAACACCTCGCTGCTGCTCTGCTACAACCCTGCGCAGGTGCTGAAGATGGGCGGCAAGCACTACCTGACCGGCCCGGTGATTCTGGCTCGCACCAACATGGACGGCGAGGTCATCTCGCTGACCATTGATGAGGTCTACCTGTTCCAGAAGTATCTGGCAAGCCACAGCATCACCTTGATGGCAGACGACCAGAAGCTGCCCTGCATCTGCATGGAGTGAGGTGTGCCATGCTGAACTCTTTTTTCGGTATCGCATTTTTTGAGGCTGGTGCCTTTTTCGGTTTCTTCGTGGCGGCTTTGATGCAGGCGGCACGGAGCGGCGAAATCGGGCTGAACGGAAAGGAGGATTCACATGGAAGAGAACACCCTGTCGGTGCTGAAAATTGCACCGGGACAGTATCCGCAGCAGGTCGAGATCGATAACGACCTGAAAGCCTTGCAGCAGGCGGTGGGCGGCTCCATTGGCGCAAGCTACCCCTTTGCCGTTGACCCGGTTGCCATCGTTTATAATGATGACGCAAAGCTCATGGGTCTGCCGCTGAACCGTGCCCTGCGGGATGAGAACGGGCAGATGTACGATGCCGTTGCTGGAACCTTTCTGGTGGTGGGACTGGACGAGGAGGATTTTGTATCGCTCTCCCCGGAATTGGCGCAGAAGTACGAAGAACATTTCCATCAGCCGGAAACCTTTCTCCCTCTGGGGCGTCGCCTGATGGTCATTCCGGTTCCGGATGAATCGGTTCAGAATGACGCAGAAAAGGCTGTAAGCAAGCCCCCGGTGGAACATGACCGATAAGACGATTTTCTGTGCAGGAGGTGGTAACGATGCAGGAAGAAATCGAACAGAAAGCCTTCAATATTATGATCTCCACCACGAAATTGTCTGCCCGGACTGTTCTCCGGGCGGTAAAAGCAGCGATCCGGCTGTACCAGTCCAGGGCATCCCAAGGCAAGCAGAGCGTCCGCACCCTGTTGCGACAGAACCGGGGCGTGTCCAGCGTGGAGATCAGCAAGACCGGCATCCGTGGTCTGGAACGCTATGCCAAAAAGTACGGCATCGACTACGCCATCCGCAAGGACAGCTCTGAGGTGCCGCCCCGGTATCTGGTCTTTTTCAAAGCCCCGGACGCAGAAGCCTTCAACTCGGCGTTTAAAGAGTATTCGGCATCTCTGCTGAACAAAGGCAAACGCCCCTCGGTGCTGGCAAAACTGCATGAACTGGTGCAGGCGGCGGCAGAACTCCCCGGCAAAGTCCGGCATAAGGAACAGGAGCGTGGACTGTGACCACGAAAAAGCTGACAAAGCTGCTGGCACTGTATCTGCCCTATATTTTGCTGGGGCTGGTGGCAACCAACTTTGGCGAAGCATGGCGGCTTGCTGAGGGCAAGGAGCTGGGCGATAAGATCATGTCCATGATGGGCACCATCCCGGTGGCATTTGCAAACCCTCTGCCCAGCCTGTATCCGCTGGATTTGCTGGTAGGTTTGTGCTGCGGCGCAGGGTTACGGCTGGCGGTTTATCTGCGTGGCAAAAATGCCAAGAAGTACCGCCACGGCATGGAGTACGGCTCTGCCCGGTGGGGCACCGCCAAGGACATTGAACCATTCATGGCTCCCAAGTTTGCCGACAACATTATCCTGACCAAAACGGAACGGCTGATGATGAGCAATCGCCCGCCGGACCCCAAGAACGCCCGGAATAAAAACGTGCTGGTGGTGGGCGGCTCCGGCAGCGGCAAAACCCGGTTTTGGCTCAAGCCCAATCTTTTACAATGTCACAGTTCCTATGTGGTTACTGACCCGAAAGGTAGTATCGTGGTCGAGTGCGGGAACGCACTTCTGAAAAACGGTTACAAGCTGAAAATCCTGAACACCATCAATTTCAAAAAGTCCATGCACTATAACCCCTTCGCCTATGTCCACAGCGAAAAGGACATTCTGAAACTTGTTACGACCCTGATGACCAACACCAAGGGTGAAGGGTCCGGCGGGGACCCATTCTGGGAAAAATCGGAGCGTCTTTTGCTCACCGCCCTGATCGCCTATCTGCATTATGAAGCCCCGGTGGAGGAACAAAACTTTGCTACTCTGCTGGAAATGCTGAACACCATGCAGGTGCTGGAGGACGACGAGGAATACCAGAACCCGGTGGATCTGCTGTTTGAAGAACTGGCAAAAAAGAAGCCCAACTCCTTTGCCGGGCGGCAGTACAAACTTTACAAGCTGGCCGCAGGAAAGACCGCAAAATCCATCCTCATTTCCTGTGGTGCCAGATTAGCCCCTTTCGACATCCAAGAGTTGCGGGACCTTACCATGTACGATGAGCTGCAACTTGACACGCTGGGCGATAAGAAGACGGCGTTGTTCCTCATCATGTCGGACACGGACAGCACTTTCAACTTTCTGATTTCGATGGTTTACACCCAGCTTTTTAACCTCTTGTGCGACAAAGCGGATGATGTGTACGGCGGCAAGCTGCCCATCCATGTACGCTGCCTGATCGACGAGTGCGCCAACATCGGGCAGATCCCCAATCTGGAAAAGTTGGTGGCCACCATTCGCAGCCGTGAGATCTCTGCCTGCCTTGTTTTGCAGGCAAGAAGCCAGTTGAAAGCCATCTACAAGGACAATGCGGACACCATCGTGGGCAACATGGACAGCCAGATTTTCCTCGGCGGCAGTGAGCCGACCACCCTGAAAGACTTGTCCGAGATGCTGGGCAAGGAGACCATCGACGCCTTCAACACCTCGGATACCCGTGGCAACAGCCCCAGCTATGGCACTACGTTCCAAAAGATGGGCCACGAATTGTTGAGCCGGGACGAGCTTGCGGTGCTGGACGGCGGCAAGTGCATTTTGCAGCTGCGTGGTGTCAGACCTTTTCTTTCGGACAAATATGACCTGACCCAGCACCCCAACTACAAGCTGACCTCGGACTACGACCCCAAAAACACCTTTGATATTGAAAAATATCTGAACCGAAAAGAAAAAATCAATCCCAATGATGAATTTGTTGTGATTGACGCTGATTCGCTCCCGCCTGCCTGACCCGGTAGGCGGTTTTATTTTTATCCCGGTCAGAAAGGTGCACCAGAAAATCAACCTTGCTGCGGTTATGCAGCGTAAAACAATAAGATTTCGGGTGTGTACAAATGATCGAAAACGCTTTATAATAAAGGAGAAAATACTATGGAATTCTTCAACTCTGCGATCGAAGTTCTTCAGACTCTGGTCGTGGCTCTGGGTGCCGGTCTCGGTGTGTGGGGTGCCATCAACCTGCTGGAAGGTTATGGTAACGACAACCCCGGCAGTAAGAGTCAGGGCATGAAGCAGCTCATGGCTGGCGGCGGTGTCGCTCTGGTGGGCATCACCCTGATTCCCCTGCTGAGCGGTCTGTTCGGTTAAGAACAGTGGGCGGCGATTGCCGCCCGGTACATATTATAATAAGGAAAGCCATAGTAACTATCTCACATACAGAAGGTGAAGCAGATGAGCGAGATTTTATTGTATCATGGCAGTAAAGAAGAAGTTGTCTATCCCGAAATCCGCATCACACGGTATACAAAGGACTTTTCTTGGGGATTCTACTGCACGAACAACTATCAGCAAGCCTACCGCTGGGCAGACCGCCGTTCTGCCGATGGCCTTGTAAACGTCTATCGCTATGTAGAAAATCCCGACCTGAAGATCCTGCGTTTCCCTGAAATGTCGGACGAATGGCTGGATTTTATTGCAAAATGTCGTGCAGGCGAAACCCATCCCTACGATATTGTGGAGGGACCCATGGCAGACGACACCATTTGGGATTACGTCAACGGATTTACGTCCGGGCAGATCAGCCGTGAAGCATTTTGGGCATTGGCGAAATTCAAGCATCCAACACACCAAATCAGCTTTCATACCGTGAACGCTTTGCACTGCCTGGCCTTTGAGAGGAGTGAACCCATCCATGACCGAAAAGCAGAAAAATGATGTTCTCTATGTTTGTAGCCTGATCGAGACCATTGCCCGCAAGACCAAAAATCATCGGCAGGATGTGATCCGTCACTTCACAAAAGCCGACATCGAACGGCAGCTCCGGCTGGCAGAAGTAAACCACTGCCTGTCCTTTGAGCAGGTTTCGGATGAACTGATCGAGGATCTCAACATCCCGGATGGGGATTTTGATACCGCCGCAGAGTGCCGCTATACGGTCCCTGCTGCAACCTCCATCGGAATGCTGTATCAGGGGCTAGTGCTGTCCACCATGAAGGATGAGGATGCTGCACAGGCAATTCTGGATGTTTTTTCGTCGTTTATCACGGATGAGATCTCCGATTTCAATTCCAACGTGTACTACACCAATCCTGATTATCTCCGCTGCTCCTATCTGGAGGGCAAAATGCTTGCTTGATTCCCACTTTCTTACCGCTAGGAGCATAGTGAATGAACGATTACAAGCCTTACAAACAGCTCAAGCAGAAACAGAAGGCTAAAGTTGTAGAGCGGATATATAAAGAGCTTCATCAGTTCTTTTCTGATAATCAACGGTTTCCTGATACCCCAGATGAACATGAATTGCTTGCTCGCCAAATTTTTTCGCACATTCCATACCGTGTTTCCTTCGATGAGTTCTATGCCGTATATAATAAAAAGCATTCCGCTATTGAACAGCGCCTTGCAGAGAAAGGATTGCCGGAACATCTGCTTCATCGTGAGGAACGCAGGCAGGAAAAACCGAATCATCCCGCTGTAAAAACGACACAGCCCCACAGAAAGAAGAAAAAGAAGCAGGTGTTTGAGCCGCTCTTAGAACAGAATGATGATTTCTTCTTTATTGCTGGTTATACTTCTGGCGGTGCCCCTTATGGTGTCACATGGGAAGAAATGGGACTGGAGCCTTGGGAAGAACTTATATAAATATTGTTGCCATTGCCGATTGCCAAAAGCAGTCGGCATTTTTGTTTTCATCGGCTTCTGAGGCGATTATTCCATACGGTGGCTTGAGCAGCAAAGGATAGCCCTCTGCGGTTTGCAGGTTTATTGAATGTCCGTACTCCAAGCCGCGTTTTTATCCACCCATCAATGAAAGGCGGTGCTTTATGCAGTTTTTGACCCACATTATTTTTCTCCTGAATCTTCTCAAGACCCTTATCAACCACTTCAGCTAAGGACGGTGACTGAATGGAAACCGTTCTCAAAGCCATTGCCGACTGGATCAAAGGCATCCTGACGGCAGGCATCATGTCAAACCTTTCTGGTCTGTTCGACGATGTGAACACGCAGGTGGGAAACATCGCACAGCAGGTGGGCACTAAGCCCTCCAGCTTTGAACCACGGGTGTTCGCTATGATCGAAGCCCTCTCCAGGAATGTGGTGCTGCCCATTGCAGGTGTGATTTTGACTTTTATAGCCTGCTATGAGTTGATTCAGCTCATCACAGAGCACAACAACATGGCGCAGTTTGAGCCTGCACTCATCATGCGCTGGATCTTCAAAACGGCGGTGTCGGTGTGGCTCATCAGCAATACTTTCGACATTGTGATGGCAGTGTTCGACGTCACCCAGAAAGTAGTGTCCGATTCCAGCGGCATCATCGCCGGAAATACCCGTGTCAACGACATTGGGCTTTCCATGCTGCAATCCAGCCTGATGCAGATGGACGTTGGCCCCCTGTTCGGGCTGTTCTTGCAGTCCTTCTTCATCGGTATCACCATGCGCATCCTGTCCATCGTGATTTTTGTCATTGTCTACGGAAGAATGATTGAAATTTACTGCATGGTAAGCCTTGCGCCCATCCCCATGGCAACCTTCGGCAACCACGAGCAAAGCCACATGGGGCAGAACTACCTGAAATGCCTGTTTGCATTGGGCTTTCAGGGCTTTCTCATCCTCATCTGCGTGGCGATTTATGCGGTGCTGATCCAGAGCGTGGCGATTTCCGGGGATGCCATCAACTCCATTTGGAGCATTGTGGGCTATACCGTTCTGCTTTGTTTCAGCCTGTTCAAGACCAGCTCGGTGACGAAATCCGTCCTCGGAGCGCACTAAAGGAGGTGTTTGATTGGCTGCGTATATTTCAGTTCCCCGTGACCTGACGAAAGTAAAATCGAAGGTCGCATTCAACCTGACGAAGCGGCAACTGCTTTGTTTCGGCACAGCGGCTCTCATTGGAGTGCCGCTGTTTTTTGTTCTCCGGGATTCCGGCGGCAACACTGCCGCCACCCTCGGCATGATGGCGGTGATGCTGCCGGCGTTCTTCCTTGGAATGTACGAAAAAAACGGCCAGCCCATGGAAAAGCTGCTGTCATACTATGTGCAGTCCCGGTTTCTCCGCCCGAAGATTCGCCCCTACAAGACCAACAACTACTATGCGATTTTGATGGAGGGAGGCGTGACCCATGATTCCGTTTTGGAAAAAGACCGATAATCACAGCAAGCCGCAGTCTGCGCAGAAGCGCAGGCAGAACGCAAAGCCTGCTGTGCCCCGGACCGCCCAGCAGTCCATCCCCATGCAGCGGATGTTTGAGGATGGCACCTGCCGGGTGAAGCCCAACTATTATACCCGTACCATCCAGTATCAGGACATCAATTACCAGCTCGCCCAGCAGGAGGATAAGACGGCGATTTTCGAGGAATGGTGCAGTTTTCTGAACTTCTTCGATTCCAGCATCAAGTTTGAACTGTCCTTCGTGAACATGGCAACCGACAGCACCGAGTTTGAAAAAAGCATCCGCATTCCGTTCCAGAAGGACGGTTTCGACGATGTTCGCGCCGAGTATTCCCAGATGCTGCGCCAGCAGCTTGCCAAGGGCAATAATGGTCTGACCAAGACCAAATTCATCACCTTTGGTGTGGAGGGCGAAAGCATGGCACAGGTCAAGCCCCGGCTTGACCACATCCAGAATGACCTGCTGAACAACTTCCACCGGCTGGGGGTGCAGGCAAAGCCCTTGAACGGTGCCCAGCGGCTGAAGCTCATGCACGATATGTTCAACATGGACGGCGCATCCAAATTTCACTTTGACTGGAAAGACCTTGTGAAAAGCGGCCTTTCGGTAAAGGATGCCATTGCGCCTACCGCCTTTGCCTTCAAGAACAGCCGCACCTTCCAGATGGGCGGCATCTTTTGCGCCGCCAGCTTTCTGAGCATCACGGCATCCGACATCAGCGACCAGCTTTTGAAGGATTTTCTGGACATGGATTCATCCCAGATTGTTACCATGCACATCCAGTCCGTTGACCAGAACAAGGCCATCAAGACGGTCAAGCGCACCATCACGGAACTGGATCGCAGCAAGATCGAGGAGCAGAAGAAAGCCATCCGTGCCGGATATGATATCGACATCATTCCGTCGGATTTGGCGACCTACGGCAGAGATGCAAAGGCTCTTTTGAAAGAGTTGCAGAGCCAGAACGAGCGGATGTTCCTCGTCACTTTTTTGGTGCTGAACACCGGCAGGACTGAACAGGAACTGGAAAACAATGTTTTTCAGGCATCCAGTATTGCCCAGAAGCACAACTGCAACCTGTGCCGCCTTGACTTTCAGCAGGAGCAGGGGCTGATGAGCAGCCTGCCGCTGGCAGACTGTCAGATCGAGATCCAGCGAGGTCTGACCACCAGCAGCACGGCAATTTTTATTCCGTTTACCACGCAAGAATTGTATCAGTCCGGCAAAGAGAGCCTGTACTATGGGCTGAATGCTCTGTCCAACAACCTTATCATGGTGGATCGCAAAAAGCTGAAAAATCCGAACGGTCTGATTCTCGGCACTCCCGGTTCCGGCAAAAGTTTCTCGGCAAAGCGTGAGATCACCAACGCTTTTCTAGTGACGGACGATGATATTATCATCTGCGACCCTGAAGCAGAAGTGCGACACGAAGTCGCGTAATGTATTGCGTGTAAACGCTACTCTATCCATTTGGAGTAACCCTACTGTGGCCTGCACTGGTCAAAAGCCAGCGTTGGGAAGCTCACAGGACAATATGGGAAATCTGCCAGCCTAAAGCGGATGTACTGTTAGGGTAAAGAATGCTATGTCGAATGTAATATGAACCATCGTAAGGATCGTTACAGGGAATAGGTGAAATAAGGCTGATACACCTACACCAAAAGGTGTTGGAGGTGGCCGAGGGGCCTTTCTGTACCCCGAAGCAAATGGACACAAATCCTCCCGGTTCAAAGATGGCGGCTAAGGCATTCGAGAATTATGCATTACGTGGAACGTGGAAAACCCTATGCGTTCCTTGAACAAAGGTATCGACCTCGCAAGAGGAAGAAATGGCGCAGAGGGTATGAGATGGAATAAAAAGCGAAAGGTTCGCTGTAACGGCGAGCATAGGGGTTCAAGATTTGCCCCGACCTGAAAGGGTGCTGACTTATTCCCGGTATTTCATGGCAAGATTGGAGGTATCCCTGTGAACGATAAGTATTCAACGACGGAAGGTAAAACTTCTGAGAAGCTGTCGGACGAAGCAATGTTGAGTGCCCAATGGAAAAACATTGACTGGCATAAGGCAGAGCAGGAAGTCAACAGGCTACAAATCAGGATTGTCAAGGCAACTCAGCAAAAAGACTACAACGCAGTAAAACGACTTCAGTACCTTCTGACACATTCCTTTTACGCCAAAGCACTGGCTGTCAAGCGTGTCGTAACCAACGACGGGCGCAGAACTCCCGGTGTGGATGGTGTTCTCTGGAACACTCCGGCGAAGAAAATGGCAGCGGTTCTATCGCTGACAGATAAAGGATATCGTGCTCGTCCTCTCCGTAGAATGTATATCGAAAAGAAGGACAAGAAGAAAAAACGTCCGTTGGGGATTCCCACGATGTATGACCGCGCAATGCAGGCTCTCTATGCTCTGGCACTGGAGCCGGTGGCGGAAACAACAGCAGATGGGAGATCCTTTGGTTTCCGAAAAGGAAGATGCGCACAGGATGCCTGCGAATATCTGTTCCATGCACTGTCGCGTAAGCACGTCTCTCCGAAGTGGGTTTTGGAGGGTGACATCAAAGGTTGTTTCGACCATATCAGCCATGACTGGCTTCTGGCGAACATCCCCATGGACAAGAACATTTTGAAGCAGTTCTTAAAGGCGGGATTTATCTATCAGCGCGAACTCTTTCCTACCGAGGAAGGAACTCCACAAGGTGGTATTATCTCCCCCATTCTGGCGAACATGACGCTGGATGGTATCGAGAAGAAGTTGGTCGAACGCTTTCACACAAACGCGCTCGGCAAGGTCGATTCAAGATTTAAGAATGCCCACAAAGTAAACTTCGTCCGCTATGCAGACGATTTTGTGGTCACAGCGGCAACACCTGAACTGGCTCTTGAAGCAAAAGAGCTGATTCGAGAGTTTCTCGCTGAACGCGGATTGGAACTTTCTGATGAAAAGACCGTTGTCACCAACATTGACGATGGTTTCGACTTCCTCGGCTGGAACTTCAGAAAGTATAACGAAAAGCTGATTATCAAGCCTTCCCAAAAGGCGGTTAAGGCTATCGTTTCCAATATCTCTGACACGATTCTCCGTAGAGGAAAAGCGTGGCAGCAAGATGTTCTGATTATGAAGTTGAATGAACAAATTCGAGGTTGGACCAATTACCACCAGTCCGTATGCGCAAGTGATGCGTTCGCGCATCTGGATTATGTCCTGTACGAACTGCTGTGGCGATGGGCTAAAAGACGGCACCCAAAGAAGAACAAGTGGTGGATTTCCACGAGATACTGGCATCGTGTCGGTAATCGGAACTGGGTGTTCTCTACGGAAAACAAGGAGCTGATACGGGTGGACAGCACAGCTATTGTGCGGCACACCAAGATAAAAGCGACTGCAAATCCGTTCCTCGATATGGCGTATTTCCAAAAAAGGAAATTCGATAAAGGAATGCACCGGCTGACTGGAAAATTCAAGACTATTTGGAAAAACCAGAACGGGCTGTGCTACCACTGCGGAATGCCGATGGACGTAACGGAAGAAAGAGAAATCTTCTACCTTGCACCAAAGGCAAAGACTGGCACGGAAGATGTTCGTAATATGCGCTACGTTCACTGCGCCTGTCAGAGAATTTATGCTGAGAACCGCTTGAAAAAGTGATGAAATGCTTGAGCCGTATGACGGGAAACTGTCACGTACGGTTCTTAGGCGGGAAGGCGGTGGTAACACCGCTGACCCAGCCGATTACGCTCCGCTGGTGGAGCGTCTGCATGGGCAGGTTATCCACATCAGCCCTGCCAGCACCCAGTATATCAACCCGATGGACATCAACAGCAACTATTCGGAAGAGGATAATCCGCTGGCTTTGAAAGCCGACTTTGTGCTATCCCTGTGCGAACTGGTGGTGGGCGGCAAGGAGGGCTTGCAGCCAGTGGAAAAGACGGTCATTGACCGCTGCGTCCATGTGATCTATCGCAAGTATTTCGAGAATCCCACCCCGGAAAATATGCCGCTGTTGGAAGATCTGTACAACGCCCTGCTGACGCAAGATGAACCGGAAGCCCGCCATGTGGCGGCTGCGCTGGAAATCTACGTCAAGGGCAGTCTGAACATTTTTAACCACCACACCAACGTGGATATCAATAACCGCATCGTCTGCTTTGACATCAAGCAGCTGGGCAAGCAGCTCAAAAAGCTGGGTATGCTCATCGTGCAGGATGCCGTATGGGGGCGTGTGACCGCCAACCGCAGTGCCGGAAAATCCACCCGGTACTATGCAGACGAATTCCACCTTTTGCTGAAAGAGGAGCAGACTGCCGCTTATTCTGTGGAGATTTGGAAGCGTTTCCGTAAGTGGGGCGGCATCCCGACAGCCCTAACGCAGAACGTCAAAGATCTGCTGGCAAGTCCCGAAGTATCGAATATTTTTGAGAACTCGGACTTTGTGTATATGCTCAATCAGGCCAACGGAGACCGACAGATTCTCGCAAAGCAGCTCAACATCTCGCCCCATCAGCTTTCCTACGTCACTCACTCTGGTGAGGGCGAAGGGCTGCTGTTCTTCGGCAACGTGATCCTACCCTTTGTTGACCACTTCCCGAAAGACCTTGAACTCTACCGCATCCTTACGACCCGCCTTTCCGAAGTTGCGGAGGCGCAAAAGCATGAGTGAGAAACAGCCGAAGCTGAGATTCGAGGAGGAAAAGGAGCGCACGGCTACACGCTCCCCTCCGAAAAAGTCTAAAGTGGAGCAGTCGATGTCCAAAAAGCAGAAACTGAAACAGGATGCAGACAAAGCTGCGGAGAAATCCCAGCATCTGCGTTTTGGCAAAGCCGAGATCACCCCGGATGAAGCATCCCGCATGACAAAGCAGCAGAAACGTGCTATGTATGCCGCTGCTGCCGCCCGCTCTGCGGTGCACCGGGAGGTTGACCAGTACGAGGACGATAATGTGGGCACGCAGGCTTTAAGCGAGGGCGAAAAGGCAGCAGGAAATGTCCGGGATATTTCCAAGAGCATCTATGCCCGGAAGCTGAAAAAGAAAGCCAAGATGCAGGGCAAGAAGGGTGCCAAAACCGCAAAATCTTCCCCGCAAAAGCCGACTGCGGCACAAGATGCAGGTGCATCCTGCACCGGCGAGGGCGGCTCCAACTGGCTTTCCCGATGGCGGCAGAAACAGGACATCCGGCAGAGCTACTATGCCGCCGCCCATTCGGGCACAGCGGCGCAGACCGCAGGCGGAAAGGCGGCATCCAATGGCACCACTGCTGCGAAGTCTGGCATGGAACAGGTCATCGACAAAGGAAAATCGGTGGTCAGTACCGCAGTCAACGGCATTGCCAATTTTGCAAAAAGCAACGCGCACGTTCTTTTGATCGTGGGCGTTTTTCTTTTGCTCTTGCTGCTGGTCATGTCGGCATTTTCGTCCTGTTCCATTCTGTTCTCCGGCACCACGCAGGTATCCGGGCAGACCATGTACTCTGCCGAGGATCGGGACATCCGGGGCGCAGAACAGGACTACAAAAAGCTGGAAAAGGAACTGGACAAAAAGATCAAGCACACTCCCACCGACCACCCCGGCTACAACGAGTACCAGTATCACCTTGACCCCATCGAGCACGATCCGTGGCAGTTGACCTCATTTCTCACGACTCTGTACGACGATTACACCCGGTCAGAGGTGCAGGGCAAACTGAAGGAAACCTTCAAAAAGCAGTACAAGCTGACCACATGGGTGGAGGTGCAGATACGGTATAAGACCGTCTGGGTCATCAGTCCGGCAGGAATCCCAGTCCCTACGCAGGTGCCCTATGAGTACCGCATCTTCCACACCAAATTGGTGAACAGAGGGCTGGAAGTAGTCATCCGGGAAGAATTGGATGCTGACCAATGGAAACGGTACGAGATCTTTCAGGATACGCTGGGCGGCAGACCCTATCTGTTCAACGGCGGCTTGCCGCCCGGTGGCTCCGATGGGTCCGGCACACCGGGCATCGACTATCAGGTTCCGGCAGAAGCCCTGACGGACGAGGAATTTGCCGCCATCTACAAGGAAGCCCAAAAGTATGTGGGCACACCCTATGTGTGGGGCGGCTCCACCCCGGAAACCGGCTTCGACTGTTCAGGTTATGTCTGTTGGGTGTACAACCAGAACGGCTATGATGTGGGGCGCACCACCGCCAACGGTTTGTGGAACAAGAGCCAGCACATCAGCGAGGCAGAAGCAAAGCCCGGAGATCTGGTCTTTTTCAAAGGGACCTACGACACCCCCGGCATGAGCCATACCGGAATCTATCTGGGCAACGGCATGATGGTCAGCGCCGGAGACCCCATCAAGTACGCAAACATTCACTCGTCCTACTGGGAGAAACATCTTGCCGGGTTCGGACGGCTTTCAAAATGATTGGAGGAGTTTTATGAGCGAAAAATCGGATAAGCTGCGAGCAATGCTGGAAAAAGAGAAGGAACGCCGCATCAAGCTGAACAACCGCATCGAAATTCTGGAACGGCGCATTCAGGAGGAGGATTCCGCCGAGGTCAACGAGATGGTGCGCACCGCCAAGGTCACGCCGGAACAGCTTGCCGCCCTGCTGCGCCAGTCTGCAACTTCCACCCCGACCCCGGCTGCGTTGTCCGCAGTCGGTGCTACGTTCAACAAGGAGGAATCTGATAATGAAGATGATGAATAAGTTCTGCGCCCTGATGCTGTCGGTGGCACTGTGCGCTGGCATGGCGGCTCCTGCTTTTGCCTATGGCGGTGAGCCTGTGGAGGAAGCGGAACAGCCTGTTCTGACTTCTACCACCGATGAAGAAGATGTAGTCACCGTGACCGATGAGGAAACCGGTGCCTTGACCCCGGAGGGCAACCTGACGCTGGTGGATGACTACCACACCGACTATTCCGATGGCAGCGGACAGCAGTTTATTACGCTGGTGTCGAAATCTGGCAACACGTTTTATCTGGTCATCGACCGCAATGCCAAGGGACAGCAGACCGTTCATTTCATGAATCTCGTGGATGAAGCCGACCTTTTGGCTCTGATGGAAGAGGATGCTGCCGATGCCTACACCGCCGAAAAAGAAGCGGCGGCGCAGGCAGAGCAGGAGCGCAAACAGGCCGAAGAGGATGCGAAAAAGGCTGCGGAAGAAGCGGAGGTATCCGGTTCTGAACAGACTGGTGGCAACAAAGTTACGAAGTATGCTGCCACATTTTTAGGCGTATTGGCGCTGGTCGGTTTGGTTGCTGGCGGCGGCATTTGCACCTTTATGAAGCAGAAGCAGAAAAAGCAGGCAGAAAAAGAAGCCCTTGACCCCGATGCAAACTACACTGAGGACAAGGGCGACTTTGAAATCCCTGTGGAGGATGAGCCGGAGGAGACCGGCGAGGAGGATAACGCAGAAGAATAATTCTATTGGCGGCGTTTGCCGCCTTACATATTGCAATCCAAAACAGATTGGAGGGATTTTTATCGCAAAATTGATCGTGGCAGAAAAACCATCGGTTGCCATGTCCTATGCCAAAGTCCTCGGTGCCACCAGCCGTCAGGATGGCTACCTTGAAGGGAACGGCTATCTGGTAAGCTGGTGCGTTGGTCATCTGGTGGAACTTGCTCCGCCCAATGTCTATGACGAAAAGTACACCAAGTGGAGCATCGCAGATCTGCCTATCCTGCCGCAAAAGTGGCAGTATCTGGTGTCTGCCAGCACCAAAAAGCAGTTCGGCATCCTGCAAAAGCTGATGCACCGCCCGGATGTGGATAGCATCGTGAACAGTTGCGACGCAGGGCGCGAGGGAGAACTGATTTTCCGCTTGGTGTACCAGCAAGCAGGGTGCAAAAAGCCTTTTTCCCGCCTGTGGCTGTCCAGCATGGAGGAAAATGCCATCCGAGAAGGGTTCGCCCATCTCAAACCGTCAACTGAATACGATGCCTTGTATGAGGCGGCTTTATGCCGGGAACGCGCCGATTGGATAGTCGGCATCAATGCGTCCCGGCTTTTTTCGTGCCTGTACGGTCAACCGCTGGCGGTAGGACGTGTTATGACCCCGGTGCTTGCCATGACGGTGGTGCGGGAAGCCGCCATTGCCGCCTTTGTGCCGGAGAAATTCTACACGGTTGCCCTGACCCTTGCAGACGGCGGCATCGCATCCAGCAAGCGGTTTGCACAGAAAGCGGATGCCGAACTGCTGCTTTCCAAATGCCGAAAGGAGGGGCGTGTCACGGTGCAGAAAATGGAGCGCAAGGAAAAATCCGAAAATCCACCGCCGCTCTATGACCTTACCGCATTGCAGCGGGATGCCAACCGTCTGCTTGGATTTACGGCACAGCAGACCTTGGATTATGCCCAAAGTCTTTACGAAAAACGGCTTATCACCTACCCCCGCACGGACAGCCGATTTTTGACGGAAGATATGGCGGTATCCCTGCCGGGGCTGGTGACGGATGTGGGCAAGGCGTTTGCTGTGGAGGAACCGCTTCCCATCCATGTGCAGCAGGTCATCAATGGCAGCAAAGTCACCGACCACCATGCGCTGCTGCCCACGAAAAGCATGGCAAATGCAGACCTTGCCGCACTCCCTGCCGGGGAGCGGAATGTCCTGCGGTTGATTGCCGCACGGCTGCTCTGCGCCGTAGGCGAACCGCACCGCTATGCTGAAACCACGATTATCACCATCTGCGCCGGGGAGGAATTTACCGTCAAAGGCAAGGTGGTTCTGTCCGAGGGCTGGAAAGCCATGGAGCGGAAAATGCTGGGCGAACTGCTGGGCAAGCAGAAAGAAGTGGCTGCTCTGCCAGATGTGCAGGAGCAGAGCCAGTGCAGCATTGTCGTTGCCGAACTGAAAGAGGGTCAAACGACCCCGCCGAAGCACTTTACGGAGGACACTCTGCTGCACTCGATGGAAACCGCCAGTGCGGACAGTATGCCGGAGGGCGTGGAGCGTCAGGGCATCGGAACTCCTGCCACCAGAGCTGCCACCATCGAGAAGCTGGTGCAGAAGGGCTTTCTGGAACGGAAGGGAAGCAAAAAGACCAAGGTGTTGCTGCCCACGGACAAGGGTAAAGCGCTCATTACTGTAATGCCCGAAGAAATCCAATCCCCGGAAATGACCGCCGATTGGGAAACGAAGCTGCTGCGTATTGAGCGCAGCGAAATGGAGCCGGGTGAATTTATGACTGAGATCAATACGATGATTACCGAACTGGTAAAGAACACGGAAATGAAAAAAGGAGCGAATGCACTTATGAAAAGCAAGATTATTGGTGTCTGTCCGAACTGTGGTAAGCCTGTCGTGGAGCGTGAAAAAGGCTGGTTCTGCGAGAACCGGGAGTGCCGTTTTGTCCTGTGGAAGGACAATGCGTTCTTCAAGCATCTGGGCAAGCGGCTGGATTCCCATGTGGCGGACAAGCTGCTGCGGGATGGCCGTGTCCGCCTGAAGGACTGCAAGAGTGCCAAGGGCAAGGCCTACAACGCCACCGTCCTGCTGTCCTGTGAAGCTGATGGCCGCAGCAGGTTTTCTCTGGAATTTGAAGGTGGGTGCTGATGGAACAGACCAAAGAAGCTGTTTATCTCATCAATGACGACAAATACTTGCATCTGCGAGAGAATGGCGCAGGGGTCGGCTTTGCCACTTATAACAAGGTAACTGGCGAGCCGCTGGAAAGTGGGCAGATCTCGGAAAAGAATCTGCCGCCAGATGGACAAAACACCATCCCTGCCGCCCGGAACTGGTATCTGTTTGAACTTTCGGACGATGACCGTAAGGCCATCCAACAGGAAAGCGTAAAGATCCTCGAAAACATCCCGCAGGCGGGCATCGGCAGACGGCGCATCTGGGAGCCGGAAACGCTGCCGAAGGATATTCGTCTCATCAACAGCCACTATGACGACCTCTACCGCATTCCCGATGGCGGAGTGATTCAGGTGGATTACCCGGATGGGCGCAGTTTTACGGCACGGGTGGAACATCTGGATGATTATCACTTTGACATGGGCGGTCTGGGCAATGTGTTCCACATCTGCCAGTTTGCCGAGGTCATGGAACGGAACCATGCCGACTTCTACCCGGAAATTCAGACACAAGACGAGCAGGCTGCATGGGAACTGGGCGGCAAAGGCTACCTTGCCATCCAGTCCTGTGAGGATGGATGGGACTACACCCTCTGCCACAGCGATTATTCTGTGATGGACGGCGGGCAGCTGGGTGCCCCGGAACTGACCATTCAGGAAGCCCGTGAGCAGATTCTGGAAGCACACCACATGGAAAAGGGGCGGCGGCTGTTGCAGGACTACGATGCCGTCATGGATAAGGTTGCGGAAGCCGAGGAACTGGGTGCAGACCATCGCCCTTCCACACTGGAAAAGCTGGCAGAACTGGCAAGTGATACGTCTGCGCCAAAATCGTCTGCACGTTCTGCGCCAGAACTGTGAGGTGGACGATGCAGCAAAAATGGAACCAGAATTTTGACGGTGAACCCATGACAGACATCCCGCAGAAATTTCTGAACGCAGGGTGTGATGTTTATATGGTGATGCAACTGCGGCATGACGAAAAAATCCTTGATGAAAGATTTGCTTCTATGCGGGAGTTGAATCGTCGAGGCAAAACGCCCGACCCGGAGCATTACGAGGTCACCTACTACGCTGATCTGCCCGCCATGTGGCAGGATGTGCCGAACAACGAGGTTTTGGAAGAACTATTTCAGATGTTCAACCTCTCCCGTCCGCAGGATTTTGAGGGGCACAGCCTGTCGGTCAGCGATGTGATCGCACTCAAACGCAATGGCAAAGTGTCTGTGCATTATGTGGACAGCATCGGCTTCAAGGAGCTGCCGGGGTTTCTGGATAAAAAGCCGGAACGCGCCTCGGTTCAGCAAACGCTCAAAGAAAAGTGCGATGCCCCGGAGTGCAATCCCACGGTCTGCCGGAAAGTGAGGGATGCCCATGAACTTTAACCACGAAGAACTCATGCTGATGATGCTCTACAACACCGGCACCCGGCTGGGGCTTATCCACGAACTGCGACTGATGCAGTGCTACCTGATGCCGGATGAAACCGCCCTGCGGGAACTGTCGGAGGGTGTTATCGAAAAGCTGAAACTGTTGACCGATACAGAGTTTGCCGAACTGGAATTTCCCCCGGACTGACTTTTTGCCGCCTGCGGGCGGCGTACATACGCTCTTTTCAAATAGTTTACCATGTGGTATAATAGTCTCGACAAATCGGAATTTGAGGAGGAAATAGTATGTGGTTTTGGTGGTTCATTTTGATTTGTGATTGTTTTATTCCAGCGATTATGATAATTGCGGGCAGAATGATGTGGAAACATTGTCCAAAGAAAATCAATGGAATTATGGGATACCGAACTAAGATGTCAATGATAAATATGGATACTTGGAGATTTGCACATGACCATGCAGGAAAACTTTGGTGGAAAGTCGGTATTGGTCTGTTGGGACCTACAATGCTTATACATATTCCTTTTTATGGAGCAAGTGATGATACAATAGGAATATTAAGCATTATTATCATTGTAATACAACTGGTATTTTTAATAGGCTCTATTTTCCCGACGGAAAAGGCATTAAAAAACAATTTCAATGAGGATGGAACAAAGCGATAACTTCCGGTTTGTCGATGGTCGTCAACCGAGATAGTGTCATAAGCCATTGGAGATGGCAGAAAAGTTTGCCGCAAAACACGAATAAAATACCATAGATTCCATAGCGAGTGACCTGAAAAGGCCGCTCGCTTTTTTGTTTACCATGAACTTGAAGGGAGGAACGCTATGCCAAGCAAAACCGAAGAATATCTCGCCCTTGCCCAGCGCACGGCCAACGGCTTGACCCGATACTGGGAAAGCTGGACGGACTACCTGACCACCGCATCCCGGTTGTACAAGTACCCCTTTGCAGACCAGTTGATGATCTACGCTCAGCGGCCCGATGCCACCGCCTGCGCCGAATTTGACATTTGGCGCAACCGGATGAACCGCTATGTCAGGCGTGGCTCTAAGGGCATCGCTTTGCTGGACGAATCCAGCGGATTCCCGCGCCTGCACTACGTCTTTGACGTAAGCGACACCGGGGTGCGCCGCAATTCCCGTGACCCGGAGGTGTGGCAGCTCGGTCCCGATTTGGTGCAGCCGGTTTCAGAAATGCTCGCCGCCACCTACGGTATCAGCGGAGAGCGTGTCAGCCAGCAGCTTGCGGATGTTGCCGGGAAACTGGTGGCAGATTACTGGGACAACAACAGTGGTGACATTCTCGCCATCGTTGACGGTTCGCTTCTGATGGATTATGATGAAGCCGGTGTGGAGATGCAGTTCAAGTCCGCTGCCGCCATCAGTGTCACCTACACGCTGCTGGAACGCTGCGGATTTGAGCCTGCCGGGTGGTTCGACAAGGACGACTTCCGAGCCATCCACGAGTTTTCCACCCCAGACAGTGTTTACGCCCTCGGCGCAGCCGTCAGCGACATGAGCCGGGAGGTGCTGCGGAACATCGAGCGCACCGTAAAAACAACCATTCGCCGCCGCAATGCAGAAAGGAGCCAATATGAATACGAACAGCAGGAACGTGACCTACTCGACCGTCGGGGACTACCAGCTCCCGAACCTGACCCTGAACCAGCCCCGGAAGCCGCTGGGCAAGTACGGCAGGCTGCGCCGGACGTACCTGATGAACCATCGCCCGGTGCTGTACAACTCGATGCTCCTGAACGGGAGCCTGTACCCGCATCTGATGGAGGTGGAGCAGACGGCAGAGAGCCGGATGCAGCAGACCATGGCGCAGTTGCTGAAACAGACCCCGGCCCCGGACAAGGAGCAGAATCAGATGGCGTGGGTGCAGCACATGAACAGCCTGAAAGCACAGGCCGAGGAACTGGTGCTGACGGAACTGATCTACAGCTAAGTTTTCTGGATGTTGCCATCCCCACCGAAGCCCAGCAAATCGAAAAAATCGACCAAGCGGAGAGCGAAAAAACGCCCTCCGCTTTTGTTTTGTCGCAGGCTGAAATTGAGAACGAGCTGCGGCGGCATGGTTCAGGGTTTGCAGGCGGCAAGCAACGCATTATGGCACTGTACCAGACCCAGCCTGACCGAAAACTCCGTGCCAAGGCGTTGGCAAAGGAGTACGGCATCGGTGGGCACTCCCACGATTATCTGGATGGCAGCAGCGGCTTTGTGAACCATGATGGAAAGGGTCTGGAATTTGACCGTTATCCCGACCATCAGAAAATCACCCTGAAATGGGCACAGGTGGAAAAGTATATCGACCTGATGATCCAGTCCGACCGCTACCTGACCGACAAGGAGAAGGAGCATTACACGCCCCCTTCGCCCGTCAGCGCAAAGCCGGATGCCACCCTGACCCGTGCAAAGAACCTGATTCGGGAGTTTTGTCAGGAAGAATACGACTCCGAGCCGGACTTTTCAGACCTGTCCAAGATCGGCATTGCCTACACCCACGCCACCGATGAGGATATTCCCATTCAAGTTAATGTGGATTTGGTGGGATATCGGGTGGAACGGTATCTGGGTGAGGTGCTGATAGACGAACGCCAGTACGAAAGTCTGGAGAACCTGACCGAGACCGAGTTGGAGGCTCTGGATTTCTCCGAACTGGTCAGCGTTACGGACGAGGAACTGGAGCATTACCACAACAAGGCGGAGGAGCACCCGGCACTGCTACCGTTGAATGCCGCCACCGAGTATAACGCCCTGAAGGAGCAGCACCCGGATGCGCTGGTAGGCTTTGAGCAGAACGGATACTATGAGTTCTACGGTGAGGATGCCCGGAAGGTCTGCGAACTTCTGGGCGGCAAACTTCTGGAAAAAGAAACAGCACTGGGCACCGTCCCGGTCACCGGCTTTCCCAGTAACCAGTGGGTGTACCGTGCCAAACAACTATGGCAGCGCGGCGAGAACGTCTACCTTGCCGGGCTGAACGAGGACGGCACCCACCACCAGACCAAGTATCTGCGCCGGGAGGATTATCTGCCGCTGGGTGCCACCGTCCACATGGAAGGGCGGGCTTTCCGAGTGGATACGGTAAACTATGATAGGGGTAGCGTGACCCTGCAGGATGTGGCACTGGCAGAAATGCGGATGCCAGTTTTCCGGGAGGAACCGCTGGCTCTTGTCCGGGAGTTGTACGAGGAACAGGATATGATGGAATCCCCCCTGCCCGATTACAAGGTCGGTGACAATGTTGTGGTCGAACTCCCCACTCGAACTATTGAGGGGAAAGTTGGCTATGTGGGTGAAACGGATGTGCGCATCGACACCAGTGCGCACGGGCAGTCATGGGATAACGAAGTTATCAATAAGCAACAATTCGAGGAGGGCTTGCGGCAGAACGAACCAAATTCTACCCGGCCAGTTCGTACTGAAAAAACGGTTGCCGTATACCCCGCCAAGGAAAACAATCTGCCGTTTGACATTGTAATTCAGACGATAAGCACAGAATCGCCCACAGTTGAAGCGGAACGTCCCACACTTGAACTTGCCGGGAACTTCCGTATCACAGATGACCATTTGGGCGAGGGCGGCGCAAAGCAAAAGTACGCCCGGAACATCGAAGCCATCCGCACCCTGTTCAAGCTGGAACAGGAGCACCGTGGTGCCACCGCTGAGGAACAGCAGGTGCTTTCCCAGTATGTGGGCTGGGGCGGTCTGGCGGATGCCTTTGACCCCGGCAAAGATAGTTGGGCAAAGGAATATGCAGAGTTGAAGGGGCTGCTCTCCGAGGATGAGTACGCTGCTGCCCGTTCCAGCACCCTGAACGCCCACTATACCAGCCCTACCGTCATCCGTAGTATCTACGATGCCGTGGAGCGCATGGGTTTCCACAGCGGTAACATTCTGGAACCTAGTATGGGCGTGGGCAACTTCTTTGGAATGCTGCCGGACAGCATGGCAGACAGTCGGCTGTACGGTGTAGAACTGGACAGCATCACCGGGCGCATCGCCAAAAAGCTGTACCCGCAGGCTGACATTACCGTGGCGGGCTTTGAGACCACTGATCGCCGTGATTTTTATGACCTCGCTGTCGGCAACGTGCCTTTCGGTCAGTACAAGGTCAACGATAAGGCGTACAACAAACTTGGTTTTAGCATCCACAATTATTTCTTTGCGAAAGCCATCGACCAAGTGCGTCCGGGCGGTGTGGTGGCGTTCGTCACCAGCCGCTACACCATGGACAGCAAGGACAGCACCGCCCGCAAGCATATTGCGGAACGTGCCGATTTGCTGGGTGCGATCCGTCTGCCGAATAATGCGTTCCGTGCCAATGCTGGCACCGATGTTGTCAGCGACATTATCTTTTTGCAGAAGCGTGACCGCCCTGCGGATATTGAGCCGGACTGGGTGCAGCTTGGCAAGACTGAGGACGGCTTTGCCATCAACCAGTATTTCGTAGACCACCCGGAGATGGTGCTGGGCGAGCTGACCACCGAAAGCACTCAGTACGGACGAGAGGAATTGACCGTTGCGCCCCTTGAGGGCGCCAGCCTTGCCGACCAACTTGCAGAAGCAGTACAGCATATTGAGGGGCAATACACCGAAGTTGAGGTGGGAACACCAGATATTGCGGATGCCGAAAATGAGAAGCACATTCTCCCAGCTGACCCGGAGGTCAAAAACTTCTCCTATACCGTAGTGGACGGCGAGGTGTTCTACCGAGAAAACTCCGTGATGACGCAGGTGGAGCTGTCCGACACCGCCAAGGGGCGTGTCACCGGCATGGTGGAACTGCGGCAGATCGTCAACGAGCTGATTCAGCAACAGTTGGAGGATTACCCCGATGCCGACATCAAGGCAACGCAGGAGCGTTTGAACACCGCCTATGATGCCTTTACCGCAAAGTACGGTCTGCTGAACGACCGCAAAAATGGGCGGCTGTTTGAGCAGGATTCCTCCTACTATCTGCTTTGTTCGCTGGAAAATCTGGACGAGCAGGGGCAGCTCAAGAGCAAGGCTGCAATGTTCACCAAGCGCACCATTCGCCCGGAGCGTACCGTTACCAGCGTGGATACCCCCAGCGAAGCGTTGGCGGTATCTATTGGTGAGCATGGCAAGGTGGATTTACCCTATATGGCAGAACTGCTGGGCACTCCCGGTGAGTATGGGCGCATTACCACCGAACTTTCCGGTGTGATCTTCAAAGACCCTGCCGCCGACCCCACCGACCCGGAAGCGGGCTGGCAGATGGCAGACGAGTACCTGTCCGGCGATGTCCGGGCAAAGCTGCGAATGGCGCAGTTTGCGGCAGAGACCAACCCGGAGTTTGCCGTCAATGTGGAGGCGCTGACCAAGGCACAGCCCAGAGAACTGGAAGCCTCTGAAATTGATGTGCGCTTGGGTGCAACGTGGCTGGACCCGGATATTATTCAGAAGTTTATGACCGAGACTTTCCAAATTCCCTACTATCTGCGTCATGCAGTCAAAGTGCGGTACTCGCCTTATACCGCCGAGTGGCGTGTGGAGGGCAAAACTGCCACCGGGCGGGGCGATATTATCTCCTCCGAGACCTACGGCACCAGCCGTGCTAATGCCTATAAGATTCTGGAAGAAACGCTCAACCTGAAAGATGTCCGCATCTATGACACGATCGAGGATGCCGAGGGCAAGCCCAAACGGGTGCTGAACAAGCAGGAAACCATGCTGGCACAGCAAAAACAACAGGTCATCAAGGATGCTTTCGCCAACTGGGTCTGGCAAGACCCACAGCGGCGCATTGCACTGGTGAAGCAGTACAACGAACTGTTCAACTCTACCCGCCCCCGTGAGTATGACGGAAGCCACATCCATTTTGTCGGCATGAACCCGGAGATCACCCTCCGGGAACACCAGCGAAATGCCATCGCTCATGTGCTTTATGGCGGTAACACGCTGCTTGCACACGAAGTTGGTGCGGGCAAGACCTACGAAATGGCGGCATCTGCCATGGAAGCAAAACGGCTGGGGCTGTGCCAGAAATCCCTCTTTGTGGTGCCCAACCATTTGACGGAGCAGTGGGCATCGGAGTTTCTGAACCTCTACCCTAACGCAAAACTTTTGGTGGCACGGCGCAAGGACTTTGAGACTGCCAACCGCAAAAAATTCTGCGCCCGCATCGCCACCGGCGACTACGATGCGGTCATCATCGGCCATTCGCAGTTTGAGCGCATTCCGCTGTCCTTTGAGCGGCAGGAGCGTATCATTCAGGAGCAGATTTATGAAACGCTTGCCGCCATCAATGAGCTGAAAGTCCACGCAGGCGAGAATTTCTCCATCAAGCAGATGGAAAAGACCCGGAAAACGCTGGAAACCAAGCTGGAAAAACTGCGTTCCGATGAGCGCAAGGATGATGTGATCACCTTCGAGCAGTTAGGCGTTGACAGGCTCTTTGTGGACGAGTCGCATTTTTACAAGAACCTCTTTTTGACCACAAAAATGCGGAATGTCGCAGGATTATCCACCAGCGAAGCGCAGAAATCCAGCGATATGTTCGGCAAGTGCCGCTATTTGGATGAGATCACCGGCGGGCGTGGCGTGGTGTTCGCCACGGGCACGCCCGTGAGCAATTCCATGACCGAACTGTACACGGTCATGCGGTATTTGCAGTACAGCACTTTGCAGCAGAAAAAGCTGACCCACTTTGACTGCTGGGCATCTACCTTTGGTGAGACCACCACCGCCATCGAACTAGCCCCCGAAGGTACAGGCTATCGGGCGAGAACGAGATTTGCCAAGTTCTTCAACCTCCCGGAACTGATGTCCATGTTCAAGGAGGTTGCGGACATTAAAACCTCTGACCAGCTTCATTTACCGGTTCCCGAAGCGAAGTTTGAAACGGTGGTGGCAAAGCCGTCCGAAATTCAAAAGGAAATGGTGCAGGAACTGAGCAAGCGTGCGGCAGAAATCCACTCCGGTGCAGTAGATGCCTCCGTGGACAATATGCTCTGCGTCACAAACGACGGCAGAAAGATCGGCTTGGATGTGCGCCTGATGAACCCCATGCTGCCGGACGACCCCAACAGCAAGCTGAACGTCTGTGTGCAGAACGTGCTGAAAATCTGGGAAGATGGCAAAGACCAGAAGCTGACACAGCTTTTGTTCTGTGACCTCTCAACACCAAAGAACGATGGCAACTTCAATGTTTATGAGGACATTCGCAAAAAGCTGATTGCCGCCGGTGTGCCGGAAAACGAGATCGAGTTTATCCACAACGCCGACACCGAAGCCAAAAAGGCCGCATTATTCTCCAAAGTACGCTCTGGCGATGTGCGAGTTTTGCTCGGAAGCACAGCAAAAATGGGAGCCGGGACGAACGTCCAGACGCTGCTCGTAGCGGTGCATCATCTGGATGTAGGCTGGAAGCCCAGCGACATGACCCAGCGCAATGGTCGCATCATCCGTCAGGGCAATATGAATAAGGAAGTCAAGGTTTTCAATTACGTTACGGAGGGGACGTTTGATTCGTACCTCTTCCAGACCCTTGAGAACAAACAGCGATTCATCTCGCAAATTATGACTTCCAAATCCCCGGTGCGCTCCTGCGAGGATGTGGACGAGCAGGCGCTTTCTTATGCGGAGATCAAGGCACTGTGCGCCGGTAATCCGCTCATCAAGGAGAAGATGGATTTGGATGTGCAGGTGGCAAAGTTGAAGGTGCTGAAAGCCGACCACCAGAGTCAGAAATTCCGTCTGCAAGACAAGCTGCTGACCAAGTTTCCGGCTGACATTCAGGAAACGAACGCCCACATTGCCGGGCTGAAAGCGGACGCACAGCTTGCCGCCGCCCATCCGCAGAGCAAGGAAGATTTTTGCGGCATGGTCATCAAGGGTGTTGCCTACGACGAGAAAAAGACCGCCGGTGAGCGTCTGGTGCTCGCCTGTTCGGAGTTGCCCAACGCCGAGGAAAAAGTCATCGGCAGTTATCGGGGCTTTGAACTGTCCCTGCGGTTCGACACCTATCGCACGGAGTATCAGGCACTTTTGAAGGGTCAGCGGAAGTACACGGTGCCTTTGGGCACCGACCCGCTGGGCAACATCATCCGTCTGGATAACTCCCTGAACAGCTTCCCGGAGCGTATCACCGCCGCAGAGAACGAGTTGGACACCCTGCATCAGCAGCAGGCGGCGGCGCAGATCGAGGTGGAAAAGCCCTTCCCTCAAGAGGAAGAGCTGGCAGAAAAGTCCGCACGGCTTGCAGAACTGAACGCCCAGTTGGATGTGGACGAAAAGAGCCACGAGCCGGAACAGGAGGAAGAACAGGAAGATACTCCTCGCCGCCCCTCGGTGCTGGCGGCTCTGGATGAGAAAAAGGATGAAGCTGAACCTGTCCGTCCGTTCAAAAGCTATCTGGACAAGGACGGTGATGCCCGGTGAGGGAAAAGCGGGACGAGATCATCATTCTGAGAACCACAAAAGCCGAGAAGAACCGCATTTATGAAAAGATGCTGGGCATGGGCATCCGCAGCCTGAGTGCCTATATCCGCAAGATGGCTCTGGACGGCTACTGTCTGCATCTGGATTTGAAAGAACTGCGCCGCATGGCATATCTTTTGCAGATGTGCAGCAACAATCTGAACCAGTACGCCAAAGCCGCCAATGAAAATGGTCGAGTCTACGCCGCCGACATGGAGGACCTGCGGCAGCGGCTGGATGAACTGATCGACATTGGCAGAAAAATTCTCGCTCGGCTGGCAGAACTCTAAAATTTTTCCCCGCAGTTGGAGGGCTGTGGGGGTACATAAGGGTTGACATCCTTGCAAAGCAATCGTTGACACCTTTATAATAGGGACGAAAGGCAGGTGCTGGATATGAGGTTTGTTTTTAAGATGATTGTTTTCCCGTTTTGGCTGCTTACGGCTTTCCTTGCGCTGATGCTGAAATGGACGCTGAACCTGTCGGCGTTTGTGCTGGCGCTGCCCATGCTGTATATTTTCGGCTGCGGTCTTTATACGCTGTACTGCCGGGAGTGGATGCAGTTTTTGATTTTGCTGGTGGCAGAGTTTGGCTGCTTCCTGCTCATCACCGCCGGAACGGTCATTGTAGAAGCCGTGGAACGGTTCAGCGGCTGGATTGCAGAATTATAAAATTTTTATGCCGCCATTGTGCGGCATTTTCTTTTTGCCGGGAGGTGGTAGAACTGGCTGCAACACGCTTGATTGCGCTGCACAAAAACAAAGGCAAGTCGGTTGCGGCCTGCCTGAAAAGCCGAACAGATTATGCCCAGAACCCGGACAAGACACAGCAGGGCGAACTGGTCAGCAGCTATCAGTGCAGCCCGCTGACCGTGGATGAAGAATTTCTGCTGACGAAACGATTGTACGAGCAGACCACCGGGCGCAGCCAGAAAAGCGATGTCATCGCCTATCAGGTGCGGCAATCCTTCAAGCCGGGAGAAGTTACGCCGGAGGAAGCTAACCGCATCGGCTACGAGTTTGCCGAGCGATTTTTGAAGGGTAAACACGCTTTTATCGTTGCTACCCACACCGACCGGGCACACATCCACAACCACATTATTTATAATTCTACTGCCTTGGACGGGACCCGAAAATTCAAAAATTTCTGGCTCTCCACCTTTGCGGTGCAGCGGTTGAGTGACCTGATTTGCCTAGAGCACCAGCTCTCCACCATCGAGTACAAGCCTTATCGGGAACGGCAGAAGCGCATCGTCTATCCGCCCAAGGAGAGCAACCGTGACCGCCTGTGCGGAATCATCGACACCATCCTTGCAGAAAAGCCGGAGGATTACGAAGCGTTTCTGCAAAAGCTGGAACAGCAGGGCTATGAGGTGAAGCGTGGCAAGCACACGGCGGTGAAAGGTAAGGGGCAGAAACGCTTTATCCGTTTCCGCACACTGGGCACCGGCTATGGTGAGGACGAGATCAAGGCGGTGCTGGAGGGCAGGGCGAAACACCAGCCGTACCAGAAGCAGCCGCCCAAAGAACAGCCCTTCCAGTTGCTGGTGGACATTCAGGGAAAAATGGCAGAGGGCAAAAGCGTTGGCTACAAAAAGTGGGCAACCAAGTTCAATCTGAAAGAGATGTCCAAAACTCTGCTATTTTTGCAGGAGCAGAAGATTAGCAGTGCCGAGGAACTGTGGGAACGTGCAGCGGCGGCAACGGAATGCTATCATGCTATGGGGGATTCCATCAAGGCGGCAGAAGCAAGGTTGACGGAGCTCGCCGTGCTAAAAACCCACATCATCAACTATGCCAAGACCCGTGAGGTGTACGCCGCTTATCGGAAAGCCGGGTACAGCAAAGCGTTTTTAGAAGCCCACCGGGAGGAGATTGCTCTGCACAAGGCGGCGAAGGCTGCCTTTGACGAAGCCGGGCTGCAAAAATTGCCCAAGGTCAAGGCGTTGGATGCGGAGTTTGCAGAGCTGCTGACAAAAAAGAAAGCAGCCTACCCGGAATACCGCAAGGCACGGGATGAGATGCAGGAACTGGTTCGGGCACAGAAAAATGTGGAACGATTTTTTGCGGAGAAAAAAGATACCACCGAGAAAGCCAAGACCCGATAAACGAATACCGCCGAGGAGCTTTCCCGTTTTGGGAGGCATCCTCGGCGGTCTTTTTAGTTTATATAGCAGCGATCCTGTTTTACAAGCCAATCTTCACACAGCCGCTGAGCTTCGGTTTTTGTGCAGCAGGTGCAGTTAAAAAGCTTGCCACGGATAGAACAGTAAGTGTAGTGTACCTTCGGGACACCATTGGCATCTTGGAAATCAACGCAGCGTTCCTCACCGGGCAGCAGATAGATCGTATCCACGTTTAACAGCTCCTTTTAACTCTGTTCGTGTGCAAACCGCACAACACGCAACGTCTGCTATTGTACCATGAACCATCAAATTCTTCCATTGACCCTTACGCCAAAAAGGAACCGGATTTTTCGTAGGATGTGACGATTGACATCTTCAAAAGCATCCCGCAGGGAGGCGCAGCCTGCATTGGAAAATGCAGATCAAAGGGTTTTGGGGCACTCCCCCAACAAGCATTTTGCAACGCAAAAAGTGTTTTTGTATAGACGAAAACATTGCTTGCTACAATGGTGTTGGTTCTGAGAAGCTCACAGCCAGTGAGCTATACAGA
>ERZ1673739.626-NODE-626-length-48256-cov-11.859028_pt1 | contig 48256 bp, 48 predicted proteins | sample MGYA00580210_ERZ1673739 | MGnify/ENA primary metagenome ERZ1673739 (study PRJEB41218, sample SAMN15661749) | gut metagenome | host: Homo sapiens | place: Canada: London | collected 2015-08-20/2019-03-30 | study: EMG produced TPA metagenomics assembly of... | reverse complement strand
AATCATCCTGATACATCTCGTCCAGCAGTTTATAATTTTGGTCAAATGCTTTCATTGTGATTTCTCCTTTCTCCGTACTCGGTTGTAATACTCAATTCAATCTCATCGTCGCTGTAAATCAAGTAGATCCCATGATGAGCTTTTCCATCAAAATGAAGTTCAATGTCATGGTATTTGAGAATCAAAGGCTTACCACCGTTTCTCATAGTGGAAACGGCATCAGGATTCCCAAAGATTTCTATGATCTCATCCTGCGATATTCCGAATTTCAGCGGTGAAATGTCCCGCGGATTCTGCAATATTTGATTGCGCCAAATAGTAAAGTCCTGTTTCATAGTTTTCCGTCCAGTGCCTCCACAGTTTTCATGGCAGCGGAATCAAATTTACACTGCCGCAGTTCCCGTTCGATCAAGGCAAACACATCTGGAAAGCACTCGATCTCGTCCTGATACTCATATTTCGCATACAGTTTCCCGTACTCCGAGATCCAGACCTCTGCCGGGTAGTAGTAGCCGATGTGACCGATGGGCTGGCACTTCTGACCGGCAGCCTGTTCGATCTCCGCCAGCTCACAGCCGGACATATCCCGGAAATAGGCGTCCTCCAAATGGTTTTTGATCCCGTTGACCAGGTAAGGGAACAAAGCAAACTCAAAATCCGCCGCCCATTTCAGCTTTTTCTGCGCCAGGTACCACTCACAGCACAGGCCGAAATACTTGCGGTAAAACCTCTTGGTGGCCTTCATCATCGGGATACCATGATCAGCGTAATACTGCTCCGCAATAGAAATATCCACATTGCGCTCTTCGTACCACCCGGCGTACTCTATCAGTTGTTTTACCTTGCTTCCCAAATCACCTGAGATGGGGATGCGTTCTTTAATCATTGTCTCACCTCTCATTCGTAAACTGATCTTGCACCTCTTTAGGCAGGTCATTCCACAAAATTACGTATGTAAAATCACGAATCTCTGGGTAACACTCCCATGCGGTCTTTTCCGCAATATCTCTATTCAGGTAGTGCATCTCTTGGTGGAAAAATCAATTGAGTTTTTCCATCAGTCGATAAAGTCGATTTGTTCTTCTTATGTCATGGCTTTAATCCTCCTACTTCAATTTAAGTACAAATCCCCAAATGCTCACCACAATTAGGAGAACGCCCAGGAGAAAGAAAACCACACGCCGGTATCCTCTGCTGTGTCGATGGGCATCCCGTGTACCAGTGGGATCGCAGAGCCAGTTCCAATTCATAATTGATCCAACTAAAATTAAAATCCCAAAAAATAATGCTATAAAATACCAATGTTCTTGTAGATAGGCTGTTATTTGTTCTTGATTCATACTTTTTTCTCCTTTACACAAATAATATAGATTTTAATGATAGTTTAGGTAAAAAAACAAAAAAGCCCTGCACAGCTTTGTCAAAAAAGACTAGCTGAAGCAGGGCATGAAAAAGCCGCAATTAAGTGCTCACATCCATATTTAAATGTATGTCCACGTGGAGAATTAAATACTTTTAAGTGACAAAACATATCTTCTTTAAGACGAAATATTTTTTCCATAATTATCCTCCTATTAACATTTATAGTTTATCTATCACAGCACTCGTTTTTATCATTTTATCATATAATATTATGGAAATAAACGTTTATAATTAAAAATATTTCAGCATAATAACAAAATAATCGGTCCAGTCCTAATACCGCACCTACATATCTTATCTTTCAGCTTCTTTTGAAGTTTCTTTTTTATCAGATGGCTTTATTTGTTCTTCAGACTTGTATTTCTTAATTGCACCAAGCACAGAATCTTTATCTTCTATTTGATTTTTCATCTGTTCTTTTGCTTTTAAAAGTTTTGAAGATAATACTCTAACATTGCTATATTCTTTACCATTATCGTCCATTGAGGTTCTAATTTGACCAAATACTTTTACAAAATCACCTTGGTTAAATTCTTTTGGAATATCGCTTTTTTCACCATAGGCAGAACAATTTGTATAGAACTTATCCCCATTTTCATCATTGGAAACAATGGAGAAATTTGCCACCTTAAATGGCTCTCCATTTTTGTTTTCTCTTTCTACAACTTCAACATCACCTACAATATTACCTACAACATTCACTAGATCATTATCTTCCTCTTGAATAGTTGCATTTTCTTTTAACTGTCCATTTTCTCTTAGTTCATCAATCATATAATCAAATTCATCATTTAATAATGTCATACTATCATTTTCCATATAATCTGTATAAAGCTTATCTAAAGCGTCCTTATCGTTGATACCTTTTTCAAAGCTGATTAAAGCTTTTGTATAATCTTCATGGTTTTCATTTGCCATTTTTTCTAATGTGTTTCTCATTTGTCTGTAATTCATAATATTCCTCCGTTATTCTACTAAATATTAAAGAGGTCGAACCCGACCCCTTATCTTTCATCATGTTCTTTTTTACTACATTCTTTTTCTACAGATTCTTTTTCGTTTTCTTGATATGATTTAATCTGTTTTAAAATTGATGGTTTTTCATTCATTTCTTCTTTTAACTGAGCATTGTCATCTACATCGTAAGTTGTTTCAAAATAATCGCTATCCCTAAAATCATGATCGTATCTATCATATACGCCATCATTATCCAAATCCTGAGCCAACGGATCATAAATATTACCATCGTTATCTCGTTCAAGACCAAGTACATTTTTAAGGTCATTATCATCAATAGAAACAAAACCACTAAAATCAGCTATTTCCACATCTTGTAACATTGATTGTAATGCCTTTTCTTCGCTACCTAATTCTTTTAAATAATCATACTCAGTTATAGGCTCATTATTTATATATTGAGTAGCTATAAAATCTTCTAAATTAATTTCATATTGAATTTCATACTTTTCATCTGGTGTAGTTGTATAAGCTATACCAATGTGCTTAAGGTCAGGATAGAGATTATTAAAATCCTCATATTTATGATCTTCTTCGTATTCTCTATTAATAAAATCAATAATCGCATTTTTAACATCTGCGATTAAAGGATTAGGATTACCCTTTTCTTCAACTTCTCCCATATCAAGAAGTTGATTAAGTTCTGCTAGTCTTAAAACCTTAGTTTTTAATTCATCTGCTTTTTCAAAAGGCTTCGCTAACTCTTCTTTGGCATTTTCAAGTTGTCCTTTTGTAGCTACTAGCTTTTCTTCAAGTCTAGTAATTTTATCTGGCATTTTCTCAATTACATTATCAAGTCTTGTAATGTTACCCTCAGCACTTGTTCCAAGTTCACCATAATGCTTTGTAGCGCCATTTAAACTAAAATTATGCTCATTTGTTAAGAAATTATAACTAACTTCTAAATCCAACCCTCGATATGAACCAATAACTTTATTGTCATTGATTTTGACTGTTTTAACTGCTTCAAGTAGCTTTTCACCAGCAATCTTTTTATCAAGTATCTTCTCACCGAAAATGGTAATTGAAGTAAACTTGTTTTCTCCACTCCCTTGTGGTTCTACATTTTCTATATCTTTTTTAATGGCTTCAATTTGCTTTTCGGTTCTAGCAATTTCCTCAGGATAAAATTTTGTAACCTTATCCTCTAAACGATAACGATTAGACTTATAGTTAGCTTCAAGCATTTTAAGTTTTGTTACTTCATTGTCTAAGTCCATTTTTTCTTTAATTTTTGGATCACCTGTTGCTAGTGCCTTAATTTCAGCATAATTAAGAGAACTTTCATCAACATCTTCTGCCACTCGAACAGGAGTCTTACTTGTCATAATCTGAGAGATAAATTTTTGCTTATTTTCAATAGTTTGCCAAAGGTATGCGTCAAAGGTGTTTTCTGTAATGTAGCGATAAATATGCACTTCTTTATTCTCATTACCTTGACGCACAATTCTACCACTTCTTTGTTCAAGGTCAGCCGGACGCCATGGCACATCTAAATCATGCATGGCAATAAGTTTATTTTGAACATTTGTACCTGCACCCATTTTTTGTGTAGAACCCATCAATATACGAATTTCACCCTTTCTTACTTTTGCAAAGAGTTCATCCTTTTGCTTATCCGTATTTGCTTCGTGAATAAAGGCTATTTCTTCTTTTGGTATTCCTAAATCAACTAGTTTATCTCGAATATCATCATAAATATTAAAACTTCCATCACCTTTTGGAGTAGACATATCTGAGAATAATAACTGTGTTGATTTATCTTCTTTTGTCTTATCCCATATTGCAAAGACATTTTTAACACACACATTAACTTTTGAATTTTCATCATCAGGAAATAATGGATTGATTAAACGCTGATCTAAAGCCAGTTTCTTTCCATCATTAGTAATCTTAAGCATATTATCTTCTTCTGGTTCTACTTGTCTATTTCGAACTTTATCTGCTCTTTCTGATAAACTCTTTAGTATTTCTTTTTGCTCATCACTAGGCATTGTCTTAATGACTTCATAATGTGCTTTAGGAACTGGTAAATTTAACATATCTGCTGTTTGAATATCAGCAACTTCTTTAAACAAACTCATTAATTCAGGTAAATTATAGAACTTAGAAAACCTTGTCTTAACCCTATATCCAGTTCCTTCTGGCGATAATTCTAATGCTGATTGCGTTTCTCCAAAGGTACTAGCCCAACTATCAAAATGCTCCAAGCCATTCTTTTTTAGCTCATCATACTGAAGATAACGCTGCATGGTATAAAGCTCTGTCATGGAATTACTTACTGGCGTACCAGTCGCAAATACTAGTCCTTTACCATTAGTGATTTCATCCATATAACGACATTTCATAAACATATCTGAAGACTTAAAAGCCTCAGATTGTCCAATGCCTGCAACATTTCGCATTTTAGTATAAAGATATAGGTTCTTATAGTTATGTGCTTCATCGATAAATAATTTATCAACACCAAGTTCTTCAAAAGTGATTACATCATCTTTTTTGAAATCATCATTTAACTTCTCTAGTTTTGTTTCCAGCTTTTTCTTTGTCTTTTGAAGTTCTTTAACTGTGAAATTTTGGTTTCTATCATGCTTATATTCTTCGATGTAGTTAATAATTTCATCAATTTGGTCTTGGATATGCTTTTGTTGATATTCCTTTGACATTGGTATTTTTTCAAATTGACTATGTCCTATGATAACTGCATCATATTCTCCTGTTGCAATTTTACCTATAAATCGTTTTCTTTTTTTAGGTTCAAAATCTTTCTTATCTGCCACCATAATATTAGCTGATGGATATAGCTGCATAAATTCTCTACCAATTTGTCCAGTTAAATGGTTGGGAACAACAAAGAGTGATTTACTACACATTCCTAATCGTTTAGCTTCCATTGAACTTGCAACCATTTCAAAAGTCTTACCAGCCCCAACCACATGAGCTAGCAAACTATTACCACCATAAAGTGTTCTAGCAATTGCGTTTTTCTGATGAGGTCGAAGTGTAATATCGGTACTCATTCCCTCAAAAGTTAAATTAGAGCCATCATATTCACGATTACGAATAGAATTAAATTTTTCGTTATAAATAGCAACAAGTCGGTTTCTTCTTTCTTGATCACTAAATATCCAATTTTTAAACTCTTCCTTGATTAACTCTTGTTTTTGATTAGCTAACATCGTTTCCTTTTTATTAAGTACCGATGTTTTAGTACCATCATCATTAATTATTTGGTCAAATACTTTTGTTTCTTTTAAATTTAGAGCATCTTCAATAAGTTTATATGCACTGACTCTGCTTGTACCATAAGTCATCTCGGCAAGGTCATTTCCTCTATCTTTACTTTTACCCTCAACATTCCATTCACTTGTCAGATGAGAAAACTTAACTTTAATATCCCATCTTGCATATCCTGGTGTTTTTAGTGTTTCATAGATAAATCGTTCAATATCCTTTGGTGGAATCCAAGTAGCACCGATTCTTACATTGATTTCGCTTGCCTCAAGTTCTTTTGGTTTAACTTTTTCAAGTTCTGACTTTTGATATTCTAATCGTACTAATTCTTTTTCAACTGCATTTCTTTCATCACTATCATCAAGCATACGGCTAGCTTGTTTTAACCTTGCAATATAACTATCGACAATGCCTATTTTTTCTCTGATATTTCCACTTAAATACTCATCTTTAGTGACATAAGCATATTTAAATGAATTTGCATTATCACTACAAGCAAAAGGTAAATCCCCATCTTCCGTATCAAATGACAATCTCTGATTAAAGTTTGTATTTTCTTCACGAATATTTAAAAAGATTTCTCCTCTTAAATCCTCAATTAGAGTATTTCTCTCTTTATCCGTTAAGCTTTCCATATATTCAAAGTCAACATAACCTTTTTGGGATATAGAAAGCACCAATGCTTCAAGGGAAGTATCAACATGTTCAACAGTTTTTGCTTTTGTAATAGTTCTCTTAGAAAAGATATCTCCTTTAGCCTTAAAGTTTTCTTCTTCATCTAAAACTTCAATAGAAGATACCAAAGGGAAATTACTATCTTCTCTTAATGCTCTTGTATTACTTAAATTATTAATAAATCCATGCTTTTTAGAAAAATCATCATATACTTCATTTAAACGCTTTTGAGAAAGGTTAATTTCATCTTCACTAAAATCTTCTTTCTGTTTATAGATAACATCTTTTAAGGCTTCATTTAAAGCTAAATAATCTTTAATTTTTTCTTTGTTTTTGTCACTTACTTGCTTTTTAATAAAAAGCGAATTTTCTCTGTAGTAAATGTCATCATCGATAATCGTATATGAAAAGTTTTTAACATCATCTGTTGCAGAAATAGTTACTACTTCATCGTCTAGCAACTCAATTTCTTCGTATTTTGCATCTTTTGATACTTCTTGACTCGCACTTTCAAGCAAATCTTTTAATGCTACATTCTCTTTTGGTAAGCAAGTTATGGTATTTCCAAAGCGACCACTGACTTCTTCCATTTGACCTAATACCATATCATGATGATCTACAAAGTATTTGTTATAGACTAAGCCATTTTCATCTTCAGCTAAATGAACCCATTCATCATCTCGCTCAATAACACTGTCTCTTTTCTTTAAAAAGATGATATCTGAAGTGACTTCAGTACCTGCCATACCTTTAAAAGTATCATTAGGAAGTCTGATTGCTCCTAAAAATTCAGCTCTAGCATTTAAGTATTTTCTAATACTTTCATCCTTTTTATCCATTGTGCCACTAGATGTTATAAATGCGATGACACCACCATTTCGTACCTTATCTATGGACTTAGCAAAGAAATAATCATGAATTAGAAAGTTATTCTTATTATAATCTCTATCATTGACCTTGAATTCACCAAAGGGAACATTACCAATTGCGACATCAAAGAAGTTATTGGAAAAACTTGTTTCTTCAAAGCCTTTGATTTGAATATTACTATTAGGATATAAGAGTTTTCCTATGCGGCCACTTACGGAATCTAGTTCAACACCATAAAACTTAGATTGATTCATTTCATCAGGCAAATTACCAATAAAGTTCCCAATCCCCATTGATGGTTCTAGGATATTTCCTTTTTTAAACCCCATATCAGATAATGTTTTATAGACACTATCAATTACCGTTTTAGGTGTGTAAAAGGCTGTTAGGGTAGATTCTTTTGCAGCTTCATATTCTAAAGGTGATAAGTTTTCCTTTAAGATATTTCTTGCTTCTAACCATTGTCCACCTTTACTTTCATCAAAGACATCAGCCAGTCCACCCCAGCCTACATATTTCGCCAAGACTTCTTGAGCAGAAACATCTAATTTTCTTTCGCCTTTTTCAATATGATTTAACATCAAAATCGCTTCAATATTGTTTTGTAATCTTTCACTAGGCGTTAGTTTATCTGCAAGTATTTCTTCGCTTATCTTATAGTTTGATACTTTAGCTTTTTCACTTTCTATTGGTTCAAAAAGCTTCTCCAAATCACTTTCTGTTTCATACAAAATAGTTTCTGAGCCTGTAATCATGCCACCAAGATATCCAACATCATCTTTAATGGTTACAGTTTTTATGTTATTACCCATCTCGTCAAAACGAGAAATAACATAGTCCTTTCCCTTATACGATACCTTATCGCCAACATGATACTTATTCGCTAATCTGCTTTCATTACTAGGAGTTGTATCATCCATAAAGTCAAAGAGTGTTTGTTCTTTTTCCTCTTTTATATAATCTGCAATTTTAAAAGATTCGTATTTACCACTATCAATAAAATCATCTATTTTTGTACTCTCATTAAAAGTAGCACCTTTTTGAAGTTGATATTCTTTGCCATCGATAACAACTTTTCTTCCTGTATCTTCAAGCTGAACAGAAAAACTATCTTGCTTTGTAGCTAGAATAAATTCATTTCCAACCTTAATCGCTACCTTTTCAGTTTGATTGTTATAGGCATAGTCGTTAAGTCCTTCTACAAATTCATTTATAGTTATAAAATCAATATTTTCTTTAAACTCTTCAATTTGTGAAATGCTTACTTCATCATTGATTAAATAGCTTTTAAGCACATTGAATTTTGCAAGATCTATATCTAAATCTTTAAGGTACTTTATCTTTTCGGATGTCACACCAACTTTGTCATGATTCCAATCATCAATAAGCCACTTTAATTGTTCCATCTTCCAAGTTGGTAATTTAGGATCAGCAATTTCTGCTATTTCATTTTGATAAAAATCATATTCTGTAATAGCACTCATAATTTGTTCTAGTTGCTCATCAGTAAAATCATTAATAGAAATGCTTGTATCTTTTAAGACAATTTCTAGCTTACTAGTTGCAATACGATTAACTGCTTCATACATTGGAACTTCATATTCTTCCATAGCAGAACCAACTTCTTCAGCAAAATTAGGACTTAAATCATAACTTGGAAAATAAGTTTTTTCTTCATTTTTTTGAATATGCTCTTCAAAGCTTAATTCTCCATCAAACACCCTTTGAAGTTCTTCTTCTGTCATTTGGTTTTTAAGTTCTGTATCCTTTAAATCTCTAAATGTCTTTGGAAAATCTTCAAGTATCAGTCTTTGAGCATTCAATTCCTTTAGTTCGTTTAAATTGAAATATCCCCATTCAGGTTCAATCCCTAAAACAAGTCCAAAAGCGTCACCACTTTCCTTATCGTATTCTGTCATATACCAGGTCCAATTACTTCTAAAAGGAATAATATATGCTGCATGAACTTCCTTATCAGTAAGTGATACATCTTCTTGCTCATATAAATTAGGGACTCTTTCAAGCATTTCATCTGTTATAAGTTCTTCAGGATTTTCTTTAGAATAGAAAAAGGAAGCAGTATTTGCTCCCTTTATAGTATCGTTATCAATATTTTCTAAGCCTCGACTACTTCCTTGATTACTATTTCCTTGAGTGCTGAAATCATTGTCATGTACTCTGGATGATTCTCGTCTGTAATCTTCCATGCTTTCATCATTTTCGGTTTTTCCTCCCTCATAAAGCTGATCGCTCTTTTTTGAGTTTCCATCAAATGATCCACCAATTTGTTCTCCTTGTAAAGGTCGATTAACATCTTCTGATGACTCATTTTGTTGCTCTCCATGAGATAGTCCAGTCTCATCACTGCGTATATCGGATTTGGAAATTCCTTCATAAATGTTGTTTCCGTTTCCATCTTGTCGAGTGTTTTCTCTTTGATTGATTCTAGTATTTCCTCTAAGCTCTCCATTTGCGAAAATTCCGTTTCCATTTTCATCATATCTTCTGTCATTTGATCGAATATCATCTTCGTTGCCTCCTAAATTTGTTTCGTTCTCTTTTGTAAAGTCATTATAATCGGCACTCAGCCCCTTTGTCAGCCCCTTATCCAAAGATATTTTTTTTGTTCTTAACATTGTTGTTTCTATGATACTGTTACATGCTTTTGAAATACAATTTCCAACACTTAATAGGGAAATACTATCAATATATTTTAAATTATCTCTTACATCATCTACTGAAAAAGGGTATTGAACATTAAAACGATTGGATATCGCATAACTAATACAGTTTCTCATAAAGTGAGTAAAAGACTTTCTATCTTCATCTGCAATCCTTAAATTATTCGCCAGTCCATAAATATGATCATCTGCGTAAATCCTACTTAGTGAGTATAGATTTTCAGATAAGGACTCACTAGAACTATAACCTTGTAGTTCAATCATCTCTTTTAATACTGTTTCATGTTTTTCTCTATCAAAAGTCCAAAGCTCAACTTCATTAACATTCCTATCCATCGAAACGGTCTGTGTCACATCAAAAACATAACCAATCTTTTGAAACGAGTTACCACTATTAATAACAGGAATACCTTTTTCTCCTCGTTTTACAGTTCGATTAAAGCGTTCTCGCCACATATCAAATCCCGTACAAGCCGTTGCATTAGGATTTTTATCATAGATACTAAGTTGGCTCAAAAAATCATATCTCTGATTATTTCCAATGACTTTTAATAGCTTAAGATATTCTGTTTCACTTGCTAAAACATCTCTTTTTACTAGTTCAATGATGTTATAAAAATCATTTGTCCTCATTATTTATCCTCCATTCTTACAATTTCTTTTAATATCGCCTCTAGCACATTAACAACAATGCTATTTCCTGCTTGCTTATATAAAATGGACGATGTTGTGCCTTTTCTTTGCTTATATATACTTCTAAGTTTATTGAAATCTTTATCATCAAATCCCATAAGTCTAAAGCATTCTCTTTCTGTCAAATAGCGATATTTACCATTTCCTATATCTATAATCCCAGAATTAGGAATTCTAACTTGTTTGGTCGATATGGTGTAAGCATATTTATCAATCACCTTGAGTCTACCTTTAAAATTGTTATTTTTAGGCTCTCCACGAATATGTTTAAGCATAGACTCTTGTCTTACCTCATAAAGCGTTGGCACATCATTTTCAAGATAGTTTGAAATCTCGTTCATCTCTATTTTTTCAAGCCTAGAAAAATCAAAGTTATTTTTACCAAAGATACTTACAACAAATATTCGCTCTCGTTTTTGTGGCACGCCAAAATGTATGGCATTTAAAATCTTAAATTTATTCTCATACCCAAGTCTTTCCATCTCGTTTAGATAATGAAAAAAGGAAGCTCTCATATTTTTATCAAGAACTCCCTTAACATTTTCCCATAATACAATTTTAGGTTTATCATTCATTTCTTCAATAATTCTTATTGTTTCAAAAAGCAAACTACTTCTAGTACCACTTCCTTTTTCTCCACCTTGTTTAAGACCACTTCGACTAAAGTCCTGACAAGGACTACCATGCATTAATAGATCTACTTTTATATCTATTGGATGATATAAAGTAATGTCTTTAGGCTTAAAATTCTCGCCATATAACGCATTATAACTTTTTACGCAGTTTCTATCGATTTCAACATAATCAACGATTCTATAGGGAATATTTTGTCTTATCAAGGCTTTTCTAATTGCTCCTATACCACCAAATAGTTCAAGCACATTTAACGCTTCTATTGTAATCACCTCCAAACAAAAAGAAACAAGATTTCTCCTGTTTCTATAACTTCACTGCCTTACTATACTGTTTGATTGTATCTCGTATTTCTTTTTCAATGCCTTTTAAAAATTCATCTTTGCTAGCTTTACCACTTGCAATATCTGATAACTTCATTTCCCATTCTGCTGTAGTTTTCGCTGATTTAAAGGTATCTGAAACAATGGTTACAAGGTTAATACCTTTATGGGTAGCAATCAAATTCTTTTTATCCCTTTCAACAAAGCCTTTATAAATTAAATTTTCAATAATTCCTGCTCGTGTTGCCGGTGTACCGAGTCCTTTTCTTTCAACAAAAGTATCTTTATCTAATGCGTCACTACCTGCAATTTCCATCGCCTTTAAAAGCGTATCTTCACTAAAGTGTTTAGGTGGTGTTGTATATTTTTCTTTAATTTCTTTACCATGTACTTTCAAAGTATCGTGTTCATGAATATCTGTAATTACAACATCTTCATTCTTTTTTACCTTATATTCTTTTAAGTACTGAGAAAACCCTTCGTTTATCACTGTTTTAAAGTTACTACTAAACTCATAATCTTGTATATCTGCTACAACCTTTATTGTGCTTTCAACAAGTGGATATCCCATACTGGCATGAAGTTTATTTGAAATTAATCGATATATTTTTAATTCACTTTCAGGAAGTGTTGAAATATCTTCAGACATTGAGCTTACTGTAGGAATGATTGCATGATGATCCGTTACTTTCTTACTATTAAATACAATCTTAATGCGTTGTTCATCAAAGGCATTTTTTCCTAAGATGTTATTAACAATATTAACAATCATATCTTCCGTTAAATTGCGACTATCCGTTCTTGGATAGGTTATAAGTTTTTTCTCATAAAGACTTTGAGCATAATCAAGGGTCTGTTTTGCACTATAACCAAAATACTTGTTACATTCTCTTTGTAATGTTGTTAAATCAAAAGGTAGCTCAGGACTAGTTTTCTTTTCCTTTTGAGTGACTTCTTTAATTTCAATGGTATCTCCAATTTCATTAAGAAGTTTTTCTGCTTCGTATTTATCATCAATCCTATTACTTGAAAGGGTAAAGCCATCTAGTAATACATCAACTGTGTAATACTTTTCTTTCTTGAACTTACTGATTTCTTCATCTCTATTTACAATCATCGCAAGTGTTGGTGTTTGAACTCGGCCAACTGAATAGTTCTGCTTATAAAGGCACGAATAAAGCCTACTAATGTTCATACCAACTAGCCAATCTGCAATTGCTCGTGCTTTAGCCGATTCAAACAAATTAACATAATAGCTACCATCTTTTAAATGATTAAAACCATCTCTAATTGCACTATCTTCCATTGAAGAAATCCATAATCTTTGCATACTCTTTTTAGAACCAGTCATTTGATAAACAAGTCTAAAGATACTTTCACCCTCACGACCAGCATCGCAAGCATTGATAATCGTATCGATATCTTTTTCATTCATTAATTTTTTTAGAATATTAAATTGCTTTTTAGTTGATTTAGATACTTGGTATTTATACTCTGATGGAATAATAGGAAGATCGCTTAAATTCCACTTTGCATATTTTTCATCATATTTATCTGGATTTGCCATTTGCACCAAATGACCAACACACCATGACACTTTGTATCCGTTACCTTCATAATATCCATCTTTTTTACCGGTAGCTCCAATCACTTTTGCGATAGATATTGCTACACTTGGTTTTTCTGCAATCACTAATTTCATATGCTATCTCCATTTCATTAAAATTCATAATAAAATAGGCGAAAGTCAATGCTCTCGCCCATATACGAATTATTCTTCATTATCTTCAGTTTCTTCTTCACTATTTTCTGAATCAATTTCATTTTCATCAACTTCTGAGAAGAAATTATCGTCATCGTCATCATTTTCTAATGCTTCAACTTCTTCTTTTTCTTTTTTCTTAACGACTTTTAGATAATATCCAGCACCTAATGCTCCAAGAACTGCTAGGGCGATAATGATATATGTTCCCATATCACTTTCTTCTTGTTTTATAGGTTTGACTTCTTCATCAACAAACTCTTCTTTTACAACATCTTTCTTTGGTACTTCTTTCTTTTCGACCATATTTAGTAAATCATCTTCGGATACTTCTGTTAAAAGCATGACATTTTCACTTTCTTCATCATGATTGATAACTAAATGAAAAACTTTGCCGTTTTTAGTCGTAAAAGTAATAAATTGTCTTGCGTCTGCTGAATAATCACTGTTTGATTTATCTTCACCATTATGAATTGGATAATCCTTATTGGCATTATCCTTATTTTCAGTCACTGTTCCTCTAGCTTTTGATGGTGGTGTAGCAACACCTTTATTGTTATTTTTCTGTTCATTTCCATTCGTTGAAGTTCCAACCTCACTATTTGTGGAAATAGGTTTTGGTGTTAGTTTGTTGGGATAACGAATTTCCGTCTTTTCATCTTTTTTAGAATCACTTTCTTTTATGGTATCATCTTTCTTTTCTTCAATAACCATGCCTCCATCTGCTGCATAAACTGTTTGACTGCTAGAAAGTGATATTCCAAAGCACATCATTACTGCAAGCATTATTCCTATAACTGAAACAATTGGTTTTTTCTTACCTAACTTATCTTTCATGATCTGATTTCTCCTTTTCTTTTTTCTCTTTAAACATCTTCATTAGTTCTTCAAGCGTAATGTCATTTTGTCTACAAATCACAACAAATTCTTGATTTGTTAATTCTTCTTTACGCATAATTAAAGGCTCTAAATCTTTATCGATCTGAGCCTTTTTATCTAATAATTTTTCAATTTTCTTATTTAATGTAATCAGTTCCTTATTCACATTTTTACCTCCTATTTTTGCACTGATGGTGGGAAACCAAAGCCTACAGGTGAATGTTTACAGAATGTTGAAATCCAATCATCAAGGGTTGTTACTCTTATATGACCAATATTATCGATGACTTTACCATCTCCAATATAAATTCCAACATGACCATAAATGAGTCCTGCCTGCCCACCACTACTGCTGCTTTCAACTGCAACAAGCATTCCAACTTCAAGTTTTGAACGATCCGATGTAAAGGTATGATTACGATACATATCATTTGCATTTCCACCAATATAGCCAAGTCCTGCATTTTGATATACTTGTGAAACCCACATTGCACACCAGCCAGGTCCTGGGGATGGAGTAATAAAGGCAGCATTTACAATTTTCTTTTGAACATCCGCAGAAGCTTCATATTCTTGACCTCCACCAATACCACCATTCGATTCAATAAGGTCTGTATTGCCAAATAATTCACCCATATTACCTTGCGTTAAGAACAAGGTTTCATAATGAGATAAGTTATCTGGATGCGTTGCAAATATTTCTCGAATGATATTATCCATCTCTTTTTTATGCAAAGTTACAATAAGCTTTTTATATTCATAAGGTTCTTCATGACTTTCGATATATTCATTACCATTTTCATCTACTTTGGTTTCTTCAACAGTTTTATATCGAATTTCAATTTCTTCTTTATATTCAAGCCTATACATCGTATTAAAAAGTTCATCTAGTAACGGACTTACTTCTGAAACACTTTTAACTTCGCCACACCTTGATGTTATATAGGATAAAAGTTCATGGACATTATGACCGATATCACCATTTTTCCTAACAATGTATTCATCATAACCAGGATAATTAGATTCAACATTTTCTATCTCGTTATATAATGCGTTTTCTTTGTTTGAGAAAGTCTGATTGATTTCTTTTAGCACATCTGGACTTGATAAATAAGTCGTTGTTAAGGTTGAACTGGTAAACTCCATAAAGCTTCCCATAGATACATTGGCAAAGTTGATTACAAAAGTTCCAAAGATAATGATCGATATGACCACAATGATGATCACTTTTGTTTTTGCTACAATAAACTGTTTTGAACTTTGTAGCGTATTTGTAAAAGCAACCTTTATTCTATCTATTACCCTAGTTTCATTTTGCTTATAAATAGCGGATTTCATCTGTTTTCGTTTTTGAAACTTTTTATAACTAGGAGATACCTTATATGATTCTTGCTTCTTTAACTCATCAAGATTTTCTCTAAATTCTAGCTTTGAATGTTTCTTTTGAAGCCTATGATCACCATCGCTATTTTTATAACGATTATCATATCTTCTCTTACTTGAATAATCTTTTGCTTGTCTGACTATTTTAGAACTTGTCCTTAGACTTTTTTCTGCTGATTGAACACCGACATTATCGTCACTATCACTTGCTAAGTAATCACTAGTTACATTACCGACACTTGTTGAAACATCAACACCTTTATCTAAGAGTGATTCTTTATGATGTTCTTTATAAAGAAGTTTTTTCTTTCCCTTATCGCTTATTGCTTTATCAGCGTCATTTTTATCACTTCTAGTAAACTGCTTATCAGAATAGTTTTTCCGTTTCAGCGTTTTATTTTTACTGTGAAGTTTTGATTTGCTATTTTCTAAGGACTCATATGAAATATTGCTATCTCTAAAATCACTATCGTATCTATCAATAACACCATCATTATCCAAATCCCTAGCAAGTGGATCATATATCCTATTTTCTTGTACCTCTGTTTGATAATCAGCTGCGGAATGTGGAATTATTTTTTTATCATCTTTAACTTCATTGATGTCTAATTTAGAATCGATACGCTTACTTGATTTTTCATGAATTTTGTCTTGAAACCTACTTGAACTGCTTATTCTCTTATTTCGATAATCGTCCTCTCTTTTTATTTTATATGCCATAGGACACTACCTCATTTCTTCAGGTTTAGTTGTCATCTTTTGATATAAAATTGTATCTTTAGGGAAGTTATCAACAAATGGAACAATGGTATTCCCAAAGAAAACGAGTCCTTGTCCAGCTTTTGAATTCGTAATGAATTTTTCTTGGTCTTGAGATATTTTAAGTTCCTTTACTAAAACTTCTCTATCACCTGTAGCTTGATTAAGCATTAAAACAAAATCGGTATTATCAAAAATATTTTTAATTTCTTTGCTTGCGAGTAAGTCCTTAACATTTTGTGTAATACCAGTAGGAATACCGCCCCATTTTCTAAATCGTTTCCAGATTTCTACCGAATATTGTGAAGTCTGTTCATCTTTTAAAAGTAAGTGAAATTCATCAATGTAATATCGTGTACTTCTACCTTTGTTTCTATTTTGTGATACCTTATTCCAAACTTGGTCTTGAATAACGAGCATACCTATCTTTTTTAATTGAGTACCAAGTTCTTTGATATCAAAACATAGTAGCTGCTTATTTAAATCAACATTGGATTGATGATTAAAGACATTAAGACTACCTGATACATAAATTTCCATCTCTGTTGCAAGCTTCTTGCCAACCTTTTCTTCTTGATTTCTTAGCATATCAAATAAATCTTGTAAGATTGGCATGTTCTCAGGAATTGGATTTTCAAAGTACTTTTCATAAATGCGTGGTAAACATCTATCTATAACTGACTTTTCTTCAGCAGTTAGACCACTACCACCAACGACCAGTTCAAGAAGTGACATAATAAAGTTAGCTTTATCCTTTAATGGTGCATCTCCATCACCATAGTTCATATTAATATCAAGTGGATTAAGATAATCTTTACTTTTAGCACTTACTTTGATTACTTCACCATTAAACTGCTTAACTAAGCTTCCATATTCACCTTCAGGGTCACAGACAATCACATCATCATCTGTTACTAAAATAGCATTAGAGATTTCTCTTTTTGCACTAAAAGATTTTCCACTTCCCGGTGTTCCAAGTATTAGTCCATTAGGATTTTTTAATTTCTTTCTATCTGCCATAATTAAATTATGACTTAATGCATTTAAACCATAATATAGACTGTTTGAAGAGTTGATAAATAATTCTTCTGTTGTAAATGGTAAGAAAACTGCTGTAGACGATGAAGTTAACCCTCTGTCAATTTCAATTCTATTCACACCTAATGGAAGTACACTTACAAGCCCTTGCTCTTGTGCATGGTCTAATCGCCTTATCTTACAATTATGTTTACTTGCTATTGATGAAATATGCGATATCGTTGTATCTAACTTTTGCACAGTTCTTGCAAAATTCATAATGACGATAGTTACGATAAACATACGCTCATCTCTTGTTTGTAGATCCTTTAAAAGCATTTTTATGTTATCTCCATAGGTCACTAAATCACTTGGAAGTATATCCATATCATAGCCACTACGAATTGCCTTTTTATTTTCTTCAATCTTCATCTTATCAATATCAGTGTTCTTTCTTTTTACCATTTTGATGGCTTCCATTTGCTCAACTGCTTTGATATGAAATGAAATATTGATGTTGTCATCGATATCAAGTAATTCAGCTAACATTCGATCGGATAATTCACTTGCAAGTATTTGTAGATGACTAACTGCGCCAATGTATTTACCAAACTTAAAATACTTACTAGGCGTAAAATTAAAACTATCTGGAACAATATATGATTTTGTGCTTTCCCTTGGTTTTAAGTCTTTATAGGTAAAAGAAAAAAGCTTATCTGGATTTAACACATCATGTAAGATTTTTAATCTTTCTTCTCCAGTTAAGCTTTCTGCTCTAACACCCATACTTTTTAAATTGGATAATATATCAATTTCTAGTCTCTCTAGCTTTGCAATAGCTTGTTCTAAGCTATCTGCTTCAACACCAAAAGTAATATATTTCGATTTTTTCAAGCCATTATTTCCTTTAGCTAATTGACTTTTAAGCATTTGACGAAACTCTAAACGAATATAATCATAATCATCATTTTTATCGGGAATTTGAATAGCTGCTTTCAGTTCGCTATTTCTTCCTAGCTGGTTAATGTATGAAAACTCTACATCCACGCTTGGATCAAATGAATTTAAAAAATTGGCAAATTGATTGAAAATCAAATCTTTATCTTCTTTTACTGCAAGTTGATAATTAATATCTTGAAATAAGATGCATTTATTAAAGTGCTTTTCATCTAGCTGACAAACACCACTTTTTAACATTCTTAGATAGGGGATTGTATCTTCAACTGTATATTTTTTAGGCTCAGTTTTTAATATTAAATCTAATATTGAGCCATGATTATTCTTTGGTTTCTTTTCCTTCTTTAATTGCTTTTTGTTTTCCTTTAGTATCTTTTGATTTTCTTCTAGCTTCTGCTTTTGCATTTCTCTTTTTCTGTTCAAGGTAAACCTCCTTTCTCACCCTTGTTGGTGGCTGATAAAACTTGTGCAAATATATGTATTTAAAATACTTTTCAAAGATAAGTCCATCTTTTTCAAACAAAGTTACAAAGAAGATAGGAAGTGTTGAAATGATGAGAAAGAGTATTGCGATATCATTAGGCATAAACTTTCTCATAAATAAGTACATTGGTATTCCAACAAATCCTGCAAGAGTAAATCCTATAAGCTGCCTTCTAGTAAGATTAAATGCGACTTTTGTTTTTACCTTTTGTAAATCTTTGGGAATTGGAACATAACCATCGTTCATAGTCTACCTCCCATTATCTTCAATCTTTTTGTATTCCTCAAAATGTTCATAGCAACATGAAACCTCATCTTTCAATTCATCTAATTCTGAATGAATTTGCATATTGCGTTCTTCTTGATATCGTAATACTGATTTAACATCTTCTTTTGTATCATCAACTCTTTCATTTAATTTAGCTATTTTATTCCTATTCAAGAATGAAATAATGACACTTGCACTTGCCACTACCGAAATAGGAATAATCATTTTTCTTGTGTCAATCATTTAAGTTCCTCCTTAATGTGCATTTAATATACTCTTAGCAAGTGTTCCACTCTTTAACATCATTAAGCCAAGCAATAATGCATAACCTAATATCATAAAGGTACTTGCGTGAATATCTGTAATATTGATTGTTTTTACTAATACTGCGTATATACCCAAGCATATAATCAAGAACAAGCCTTGTAATCCGATGGCAAATAAACCTTTGATATAATTTGTACCAATCTGTCCCCATTCTCTATTTCCCATAGTTGCGAAAGGAATTGCTGAAACGGAACAATATACATAAATCTCAAACATTCTTCCATACACTACAAGCATAATAACAATCGACATAGCTTGAATTGCAATTTTTACAATAGAAGTTTCAAATAAGATCATAACTAGCTCTCCTAGTCCCTTATCTTTTAACCCTTCCACCATTTGGACTATTTCTTCTCCAGAAATAACGGCAGAAGTATTAATTACTCCTGCCGCTTGATTTACTAGATTTTGTGCAACATCAAAGACTGCCATTGAAAATGTAAAGGCATTGGATACTAACCAAACTGCTATCCACATCTTTATGATATATTTGAAAAACTCAAAAGTATCTGTATCATGCATATTGTTTTTTTGCATAACCATGTTTATAAGTTCAATACATAAAACTGCTGTAATAATTAAACCAGCAATTGGAATGATGACATTATCATTAATACTCTTAATAAATGCAAATACATCTGAATTCCAGCCCATTGGTGTTTTACCTATATCTGTTGCGATTGCACCAACCTTATCATTTATGTCGATAAACATTGATTCAAGATTTGCTTGGATACCTCCGAGTAAGAGTTCTTGAAAAAACTCTTCAATTTTATCGAAAATACCAAACATATACTAAATCTCCTTAACTCAAAACATTAGAAAGTAAAGGAATTAACTTCATTCCAATTAAAACAATTCCTCCACCAGCCATAAGCTGCTTAATACCTTGTGATTTTGCTCCTGGGTTATCATTACCATAACCTTCCATAAGGTTAATAACTCCCCATGCTCCTAAACCAGCACCAACCGCCATTACTAAAATCTTTAATACATTAACTGCTTGTGCGAAAAACTCCATTTTCTAATCCTCCTAATTTTCTTTCTTTTCAATTTTGTTTAACGACTGAACGATAAAGTTCTTATAAGTCTTTCCATCTTTCATTCGATGATTGAAATATCCATAAACATGTACAAAATCACCTTTAGCAAAGGTTTTAGCAACATCTACTTTGTCACCATAAACTGCACAGTTTATATATTCCTTTCCTTTACCATAGCCTTTAGCAAGCGTAAAATTTACTACTTGTGATTCCTTACCATCCTTAAAGAAACTTGTTGATACAGGCTCTTTGATAAGATTGGCATTAATATTAATCATTTCTCTTTCCATGTTGTACCTCCTAAATTTAAAAAACGATTGATGTTTAATTATCAATCGCATAATAGGTTTTAATATTTAATTTTTAAGTAGGACTTCGTATCCTATACATTTTAACAGCTCCTTTCTATGTATGAAAAAAGACGATAGTTTATAATTTCTATCGTCTTTGTCACTAACTATATTTAATTTAACAAACTGGGATTTACTTAACAATATGTGCCGTGATAATTGTATAACTATATGAATTGATAGTGATTTTGATATTTTCAACTTCACAATACCAATTTTTGCCTTGTTTGTATATGTTGCAATTTTTATCCAACATCTTATTTTTGCAATACTCAACAACATCTACTGTATCTATTTTTAGATTTCTTTTTATTCTATCAACTCCCATTTCAGTTGTATGAATTTTGGCAATATTATCAAGTAATATCTTTTTATCTTCCATCCTTTTTTCTCCTCAAATTCTAATTTGTAACTCCATTACATTCTATATGGCAAATTATATCAAAAATACTTACTGCTATAAAGCGTTTAGATAATATGTCATAATCTTGTAATCACGCTGTTTTTATTTAACTTTGCTTTACCTTTTCGGCTTATATAATCTTCGATATCAAAAGCATTCTTCTTATCAAAATCTTCCAGTAGCTTATAATTCTTATGCTTAGTAATATCAAACTTCTCAGATAGAAATGGTCTTACTCCTCTTAACTGAAAGATACATTTACTTCCATCCATAACTGTGATTTCATCTTGGCTCATCAAGTCCTTACCTGTCTTTTGATAATTCAATCCATAACTATTGGCATTAGATCTTGTTTCAGAAGTGTTATATAAATCAATTGTTTCTTTCCCAAGTGTTTCTGATAATTCTTTAAGTGTAGTTTTTTCTTTGCCACCTAAAAACAATGTACTATCGCAGTTACCAACAATTGTATCTGCATTATCTTTGTAAATTGCTTTTAATTGGGATTGTGCTTGTAAGATAATGCTTGCTGATATTTCTCTTGAACGAATGGTTGCAATCAATTTTTCAAACTTTGGAATCAAACCAATGTTAGCAAACTCATCTAATAGAAATCTTACATGGATTGGTAATCTTCCACCATACTTATCATCTGCTTTATCACATAACAGATTAAACAGCTGCGAATACATAATTGAAACAACAAAGTTAAATGTATCATCCGTATCAGAGATAATAACAAATAAAGCAGTTTTTCTATCTCCTAAGGTATCTAAATCAAGTTCATCTTCTTTCGTCAGTTCTCTTAGTTCTTCAATATCAAAAGGAGCAAGTCTTGCACCACAAGAAATAAGAATAGATTTTGCAGTCTTTCCAGAAACAAAATGTCAAGGACTTTTTCATCAAATTCACAGATAAGTTACATGTTGCGCACCTCCTCTCGCAGCATACGCTTGATTTTGTCCGCCATGGTCTCCTTGGCGTCCTCATTGAAGTGGACACGAACCACATAGGTGGTTTTTCCGATGACCTTGCGATATGCAGGCTGTGTGTTGGCGGTGGTCTGGATTTGGGTTGTATTCATTCGCATTTCCTCCTGTAAATGAGAAAAGCCAGACAGGGTGTGTGTCGGCAACGAAGTCCGGCAACGGGCTTCAAAAAACCTGTAAAACACCTTATCTGGCTCTTTATACTATTCTTTATTTCTTTTTGATTTTCTCCGTTGCTTTCGTTGCCGGAGAGAAGAAAAGCCCTGCAAGTAAAGGACTTTTCGGAGTTTTGCCCGGCAACGGGGTTGGCAACGGGATAGCAACCAGCCCTGCAACGGAGTGGTCAATTTCAGAATGGAAGCTCCATCTGACTGAGTTCTTCTTCGGTCAGTTCCTGAAAACCGTCCAGAGAATTTGAGCCTGTTGCTGATAGCCCGTTGCCGGGCGGTGGGGTTCGTTCCCATCCTCGCTGTCTGCCATACTTGGCAAAGATACGGGGATTGGAGAACGGCTTCCAGCCCTCAATACTGTTGTTCATGATTTCGTTTATCTCTCGGATTTCCCATTGCTTCGGCTCGTCAAAGGCATGGTTCAGAGCTTCGGCATAAATCAGCTTGGAGCAGACCTGTGTGCCGTTAAAGTTATCAAGGAAAGACTGTATCAGTCCTGCCTTGGTGTCCTCCGGCATAAACTCCTTTTGCAGTTCTCGCAGTTCCTTTTCCATCTCCTTTGAAAGTGTCAGTTTCAAAGGGAAATTACGATAGATGAACATGGCTTCTGCCCACATCATATCAATGTAGGCTCTGGATGCAGCTTCATCTTCCAGAATGTGAACCTCAGCTTGCTCCGGGTGTACCATGATGGGCATAAATCTTCGGTTGCCGCTTCGGTCAAGGGGCAGGAAGTCCAGAGTATTGGAGCTGCCGCCGAATACGCATTGACGAAGCCTGTCTGCCGGATGGGTTTCATACGGCACTTTGTAGGTCTCCTTTGTTCGGCTGATAAAGGATTTGATGTCCTCAATGCTCTTGGCGTTGGCTGTGGCAATCATTTCCGACATTTCGATTATCCAGTGTCCCTGCATTTTACGGAACACATTCTCATCGTCAATCTTGCGGAGGTCATCGGAAAACCATTCGTCCTTAACTGCCAGCAGTCGGAAGAAAGTGGACTTGCCTGCACCTTGTCCACCAACCAAACAAAGCATAACTTCAAACTTACAGCCGGGTTTGAATACTCGATGAATTGCGCCCAACATGAACAGCCGCAAACATTGATAGACATACTCGCTTTCCTCAGCACCGAGATATTTTCTCAGAGCATGGCGGATGCGTTCTGTGCCGTCCCATTCCAGACTGTTCAAATAGTCTTGGATGGGGTGGTACTTGTTGCAGTCAGCTACGATGGCGATAGCTTTCTGGATTTTCTTCTCGCTGGTCAAAGCGTAATTATCTTCCAGATAGAGCATTAGATAATTTAAGTCGGTATCCGTCAGCGTTGCCGTTTGCTTTTTCCACCATAGCGGCTTTACAATGTCCACTCGTTCGGTCAGCAAATTGTAGCTGATAGCACCTTGCAGAAGTGGGTCTTTCATAAAGACGGTCAGACAATTTCGTATGCTGTTCTTGATAGCTCCGTTATCGGTCAAGTCCAGATTTCCTCGGACTTCTGCTATGCCTTGGCTCAGTTCTTCTTTCTGCAAATCGCTGTTCAAGTTTCATCACCTCGTTTCTTTGCTCCGCTACAAGAGCCTGTCTTTCTTCCAGAGACCCATCAATCAGAGTATCAAGCAAATACTCAATGTAGCTTGCCTTTTGCAGGGCTTCCACGAACAACGGATGCCATTCATCATCCGGCGTTTGCGGTGCGTGTTGGGTCTCCCATCTTCGCAGAAGATGAAAATAATCGGAAAGCACTCGGTAGGTGTGTGCTTCCTCTTTTTGATAACGCTGCTCGGCAGTAGGCTCTCGGATTTTCGGTTTGACTGTCGGCTTGTGTCTGCTGTCATAGCTGATACCAAAATCATCAGCCAGTTTCATAGCTGCTTCTTTGCAGGGCAGACCAAACAGACGGGAAACAAAATCAACTGCATCTCCGTCAGCTTGGCAAGCAAAGCAATGAAAACGCTTATCAACTTTCATACTTGGGTTCTTGTCATTGTGGAATGGGCAGATTGCCATTCCGTGACGGTTGACCTTGATGCCGTACATCTCAGCCGCCTGTCGGGTGGTAATGTTGGGTTTTACTGCTTCAAATACATTCATTGCATCATCCTTTCGGGAAACAAAAAACGGCACCCGACTTTTCACAATGAAAAAGGCAAGTGCCGTGTTAGAGTTCCATATTCTGTTTTTTCTGTGTGTGCTGCGGAGATTTCTGCTCCGGCTGTTTCTTCTGCTCTTGCAGATACTTCATTTTCTCTGTAAGAGAATGCTTCGGCTCTGGCTTCTTTTCAATCTCGCCCTGTTCCGGCTCGATGACTTTGCTTATCCAGTAGCGGACATCTTTCAACGGCTGAAGCTCGGCTTTGACTTCGGACAGCTTCGCATTGTTTTCTTCAACGGACTTCGCCAGAGTATCAAATTCTGATTGCAACGCAGTCAGATCTACACGAAGGTCAAGTCCTTGCTTTTTAAGAAAACGGAACGATTTGTCAAAAGCAGAAAGAGCATCCTTGTGGGTTTCGGCGTAAACTGCCTGTGCCGTTTTCCATCCGATTTTCAGATACTTGTCTTTGACTGCTTTGTGTTCCTTGCAGACGGAGACTGCTTTCTGAATCTGCGTAATGGTTTTCATTCGGGTCTCGGCGGTCTTGGTCGCACTTCGGATTTCAGTGGCTCTGCTATTTACATCTTGCAGAGCTTCATCCAAATCTTTCAGCGTGTAGAGATTGTGTTCTCTCAGATAGGAGACCGCTTTGGAAACTGCCTGCACATCGGCAAGACTGCCTTTGTTCTGTCCGTAGCGAGACCAGTCCCGGCGTTCCTCTTTTCTGACATTGAGATACTCATTGAGCAATCCGGCAAGTGTCGGGGATGCGTTCTGCTCTTTCATTTCAGCAAGAGCTTCTTTCGTGGCTTCGCTTACATCAGCAATCCATGCAAGCAGAGACTTGATGGTTTTGCGGATAGCTGCCATCAGACTGTTGGCAGATTTAATGTCACGATTGAGATTGCCGATATTGGTTTCAATTCCTTTGCGTTCCATAGCGGAGACAGCAGCTCCCATGTGAACGGTCGGGATAACATCAATTCCTTGTCTGGCATAAGAACGCATATCCACTCGTTCGGGACTTCCGGCAAGTTCCAGATATTTATTCTGGATAACTTCCCATCCATGTCTCCATTCCTCGGCGTGATACTGTTCGTTCCAATCGACGGTATCTTCCTTATGGCTTTTCCATCTGCCGGATGGAAGTTTGATACGCTCACCGTTCTCGTCAAGGTCGTAAACCTTGCGGCTCTTTGGCATCCACTTCCCATTTTCATCAATGGCTCGCATGGTCAGCATGATGTGGCAATGAGGATTGTGTCCCGGTGGGTCGGGGTCATGGATTGCAAAATCACAGCACATTCCCTTTGAAACGAAGTGTTCCTCGCAGTATTCCTTTAACATCTGCGGACACATTTCAAGGGGAACTTCTCTCGGCAGGGCAATCACAAATCGCCTTGCAAGCTGAGAGTTCCATTGCTTCTCCACTTCCTCGGCTGAGTTCCAGAGCGTTTCTCTGTCTGCATATTCGGGAGGTGCATTTACCGGAAGCATGATTTCCGTGTAAACAACTTCCTTTTGCTTTCGGCGGTGGTCTTTGTTTTTCTGGTCATACTCGGAAAACAATTTTTCTCCGGCTTGATAGGCAGCTCCGGCAACAGCAGAGCTTCCTTTGCTTCGCTGAACAATTCGCATGTTCAGATGGGGTACGGGCATTTGGTTTCAACCTCCTTTCGGGGAAATAATAAATGACCGATACTTTTCAGCACGGTCGGGGTGAAAATATAAACTTGTTGGCGGTGGATGATTGCTTGCAATCGTCCATCGGCAGCAAGTCCACAAAGGGGTAGCTGGCAAAGCCAGCGCAGGGGAAGTGTAGCTTCCTCTGGATGATTGGAGCAAAGGACTTTTGCGGAAATCATCAGCTCCCTGCAAGGGGCTTTCGGCAGAACGCAATGCACCATCTTTAGGTGGTGTATAATTGCGCCCTCTAACGAGGGTTAAACCTCGCCGTCCTCAGTTGTCGCTTCTTCCTTACGCTTCTCAATCAGCAAATCCAGCTTCTTTTGAACGGCTTCGTCATGAAAGATGAAAGTCAAAAGCTCCATCACATCATCGTCCGTCAGCAGGGTCGGCTCTCGCAGAAACTTCTCCAACATTCCGGCACGAGTGCAAAGTCTGTGAGTTCGCTCACTTCGGGTCAACTGTTTCAGCTTGTGTTCCAACTGCTTTTCCTTGTGCTTGGCGGCGGTCAGCTTCTTCTCCAACCTGTGTTGCTGCTGTTTCAGCTTTTCCAGTTCTTCATTTGGCATCGGGGGCAACCTCCTTTCTAAAATGAGCAAAACAAAAGCGACCAACTTTTTACGGTTGATCGCCTTTGGCTTGGTCATTTATTCAGTTTTATTTCCATACGGTGCTGGTTCTTCGGCAACCATTTGATAGGTCGGCTCAGTTTCATAGATAACTGCCTGCTGTTCTTCCTCTGCCCGGAACTCAGCAATGCCAAGTCCGAAGTATTTTTCAAAGAACGCTTTCAGCTTTTCAATGACACCTTGCTTTTTCTTGGCTCTGCCACCACCGCCGAAGCGTGATACCGGGGGCATGAGCTTATCAATCTCCGTGCCTGTTGTTTTGAGTGTTCCGTCACGGAACGCATTGGCAACAAACTTTCTTGTTTCCTCCGGCTTCAGTTTTTCTGCCTGGATGATTTCGGTCAGGTCGGTTTCTTCCTGTTCCAGAACAAAGCGGCGCCAGTCTGTTGTAACCTGCGTATCCACATTGACATGACTGATAAAGGCTTCAATCAGTTCTTTCTTACTGCGGAGCTGCAAGCTCGCATCAACTGCTTTACGGATGGAAGCAAGAATTTCTTTGTCCTCGCAGTTGCCCTCGTGGTATTTCTCCACCAGCATCAGTATGTAGTCGATATTGATTTCTACCTGCTTGATAAGCTCGATTTCAAATTCAATATCATCTGTGATGTCCTCTTTTTCCGCATTGCCTTTTCTGCGATACTTGTCATAGAGGTCAAGGTAAATGCTCTGGTAGTTCTGCAAATCTCTTGCCGCAATGTTGTCCATCTCTGCGAACTGGTCAAAGGAAGAAAGAATGTTACGCATGGAAAGGATAGTGCCGAACAGTTTAATGAAATCTTTCTCTGCCTGTTCACCGACAATCTGAGTGCCTAACGGATATTCGGTTTCCAGTTTTTCAAGCAAATCAATGTAGCCCGGATGATACTTGCCATCGTTGTCCTCGTAGCCGCTCCAGTAATCATTGAAGCTCTTTAGAAGCACAATGCCGCTGGCGTTCTTATCTCCAAACAGAGCGATTGCATCGTCCGTAGCTTTCTGCAAATCACGGAAGCAGACGATATTGCCGTAAGTCTTAACGGAGTTCAAAATGCGGTTTGTTCTGGAATATGCCTGAATCAGACCGTGCATTTTGAGGTTTTTGTCCACCCAAAGGGTATTGAGCGTTGTTGCGTCAAAGCCTGTGAGGAACATATTCACAACAATCAGCAAATCCACTTCACGGTTCTTCACTCGCATAGATAAATCTTTGTAGTAGTTCTGGAACTTGTCTGAGGAAGTGTCAAAGTTGGTGTTGAATGTTTCGTTGTAGTCCCGGATAGCACTTTCAAGGAAGTCACGGGAGGTCTGGTCAAGGCTGTCGGTGTCGAAGCCTTCCTCCTGCAAAACATCCTCCGGGTCATCCTCATTGGCGGCGTAGCTGAAAATCGTAGCAATGGTAAGTTGACGGTGGCTCTCCGCAATCTGTCGCTGGAACTCCTTGTAATACTTCATCGCCATAGGAATGGAGCTGACAGCGAACATGGAGTTAAAGCCAGCCATGCGCTTGCCTTTCAAAGAGTAGAAACTGTTGCGTTTGGTCTTTTGGTCAAAATGTTCCAGAGTGTAGGCAACGATTTCTCGAATACGCTCCGGCGCACCCATCGCTCTTTCAATATCAATGGCAGAAACATTCTTGTCTTTGATATTGTCTTTTTCTTTGACGGTGTTCACATAGTCAATGCGGAACGGAAGAACATTTCCGTCATTGATGGCATCCACGATGGTGTAGGTATGGAGCTGGTCTCCGAAAGTCTGCGGAGTGGTCAGCATTTCCATATTCGCACCTCTGCCGGCATTGGCTGCGAAAATCGGTGTGCCAGTGAAGCCGAAAATGTGATAATTCTTGAAGAACTTATCTACCTTGACAGTCTTGCCATTTTTCTTGATTTGACCGCCGACAATCTTGGCGTGCATATCTCCGAACTGGCTGCGATGGCACTCGTCAAAAATCAAAACAACATGGCTATTTCTGACAGGGTGGTTTGGGTTCTTTGTGATGAACACATCCAGCTTCTGAATGGTGGTAATGATGATACGAGCATTGACATCTTCCAACTGCCGTTTCAAAATTGCCGTGCTGGTGTTGCTGTTGGCACAGCCTTTTTCAAAGCGGTCATACTCTTTCATGGTCTGGTAGTCCAGGTCTTTTCTGTCAACCACAAAAAGCACCTTATCCACATAAGGAAGAGCGGACGCAAGCTGCGCCGTCTTGAAAGAAGTCAGCGTTTTGCCGCTTCCTGTGGTGTGCCAGATATAGCCGCCTGCGTCCACGGTTCCCATCTTCTTGTAGTTGGTGGAAACTTCAATGCGGTTCAGAATACGCTCGGTAGCGGCAATCTGATAGGGGCGCATGACCATCAGAATTTCTTCCGTGGTAAAGACACAATACTTGGTCAGCACATTCAGAATGGTGTGCTTGGCAAGGAATGTCTTGGTAAAATCAATCAGGTCTGCAATGACCTTATTGTTGCCGTCTGCCCAGTAAGAGGTAAACTCAAAGCTGTTGCTGGTTTTCTTCGATTTCTGCCTTGCAGATTCGCCCATTTCCTTGATGTGGCTGTTTCGGGTCGTATTGGAATAATACTTGGTATGCGTTCCGTTGGAGATAATGAAAATCTGAACATACTCGTACAATCCGCTTGCCGCCCAAAAACTGTCACGCTGATAGCGTTTGATTTGGTTGAACGCTTCACGGATCGCAACGCCACGGCGTTTGAGTTCCACATGGACGAGGGGCAGTCCGTTGACCAGAATGGTCACATCGTAGCGAGTGTCATGCGCTCCGGCACTTTCTTCGTACTGGTTAATGACCTGCAAGCGGTTGTTGTGAATGTTCTTTTTGTCGATGAGCTGAATATTCTTGGAAGTTCCATCATCCCTGCGGAGTACCTTTACATGGTCGGTCTGAATGGTTCGGGTCTTTTCCACAATGCCCTCGTTGGCGTTGGCAAGGGTTTCCGTAAAGAAACGCTCCCACTCGCTGTCCGTAAAGGCATAGTCATTCAGAAGCTCTAACTGCCGTCTGAGGTTGGCAATCAGCCCTTTCTCGTCATGGATGGTCAGGTACTCATATCCCTGCTCAGTCAGCAGACGGATAAATTCTCTTTCAAGAGCCGCTTCGCTCTGAAAGGCTTCGGAGCGTGAGCTTTCCGGCGTATATTCAGCCACAACGGTGCTTTCATTGCTGGCGGCAATGATGTTGTAAGTGCTCATGCGGCATCCTCCTTATTCTGGTTTATATTCGATAATGAAATAGGGACTCATACTGTGTTTGGAAACCTCGCCCAAGGGTGCGCCCGATGAAGCGACACAACATTGGCTCATAATATTCTTTGGAGCTACTTCAAAAGAAATAACCTTAAACCATGTTTTGAACTTCTCGCTATTCTCACGATAATATTCTGGAACAGCTTCTAAGTCTGGCGTGGTTTTCTTTACCTCAACAATATTTGCCCAATAGCGGTCAGCCTTGCCGCTGTTAATCAATAAGATTTTAGGCTGTTCTGCTTCCATAATAGCAGACACATTCTTGTCGGATACCGTGTTTCCGAGTTTGCCGTACCACACATATCCTTTATCATCAATTATGGCTTGGTGAGCTGCGATTGTTCCGCAAGGTGGAGCGAAATGCTCACCAAACCTCAATGCTATTGTTTTCATTGTTCACCTACTTTCAAAGGTTAGCAATTTGTCCCTGTAATACTCATACTGTTTTTGTCTCGCATCAATTTCAGCCGGAAGTCCACTTGCAAGGTCGTTGCAAATAGCATCGAACTTATCGAGAACAGCAACAATTTTTTCTTGCTCCTGCATCATTGGGACAGGAATTACTACTTCCTTGATTTGTCCGGCAGTCACGAGTGGCTGTCCTCCGCCCTTGGCATATCGGTTCAATCCGATATTGACAAGTTGGTAATACACATATTTGAGGTTATACTCGCTTTTTACATCAACGATAAGCGTGTTATCCGACACATCGTAGCCACCGTGGGCTAAATGAGTATATCCAGCATTTGCACCTACACGAGCCACAAGAATGTTGGTCTTGTTATAAACAGCTTTATCCGTTCGTGCAATAATTCCAGTTGAGCCGTACACAGGGTATTCGCCAACATCGTCTTTCGTTTTTGCTTTGCCAGACGAAATAGAGTGACAGATTTCACTCAACGGCAACATCACAAAACCAAACACATACTGAATGAGCTTAGTTATGCTCTGTCTGTCTGTCTGTCTGTCTGTCTGTCAAGATTGTCTTGCCAGTTGCGGCGTAAGTCAAGAGGGCATCACGATAAAATTCGTATTGCTTTTGCCTTGCTTCAATCTCAGCAGGGAGACCGATGTTAAGGTCAGAACAGATTGCATCAAAGTTGTCCAAAACGCCGGCAATCTTGTTTTGAACATCTATCGACGGAACAGGGATTTTGAGTGATTTTATTTCATTAGCGTTCATATTAGGTACGCTACTACTTTTACTCTTTATCTCTGTTGCTGATAAAGCATGGAACAGAAACCTTGCGTTAAGGGTCTCATCTTTCGGAAGAACAACTTTTAGCCTAATAATCGGTGTGAAATATGCTTCACGAAAATATACAGCTCCCGTATTCGCTCCAATAGAAGAAATAACAACGGCATCTTTGTCTACTTTGTAGCTTCCAGAATAGCCATATACTTCTTTTCCGTTTCCCCATACAGGATAAGGATGTGATTGGTCACTCACATCACCCTTAATGCAATCTGCTGGGGGTTCGCCGCCAGTTATAACGGTACACATATCTCCAATGGATTTGAGTGGAGCAGAGGAATCGAAATTCAGCAGCTTATTACGATAGTATCCATACTGTTTCTTTCTCGCTGTAAGCTCCGCTGTAAGCTCCGCTGTAAGCTCCGCTGTAAGCTCCGTGAAATTGTCCAGAATACGGACAATTTCACTCTGTACCTCAAGAGGAGGTACAGGCATTTCAAAGTCCTCTGTGACTTTGAGTGAAATCTGCGGCAGAGAACCCATTCCGGAGGCAGCTTCTCGGAATTTGTTCATGTTGTTTTTCAGAACATAATAGAGAAACTTAACGGCAGTTTTGCTCTCATGCGTATATGCCCACATTTCATTTTTGAATGTGAAAGGTCTTTCATAGAAAACTGCATCAATCACGCCACGAGACTGAACCAATACTGCCGGGACTCTGATGATGTTCGCCTTTGGAATATCTTCCTCATAGGCATCAATCACTGTTTTTCCTCCGGCAAAGATACGAATATCGCCATCCGGCTTTTCGATTTCTTTCATTTTGGCTGCGGTTATCGGAGTGCCTTTCAATCTTTGGTAAACATCTTTGATAGGCTTGAACTCAACACCATCGGGGCATAATTCTTGAATAAGCTCATCCAGTTTACTCATGTTCGCCACCTTCTTCCTCTAACTGCGCCGGATGCTGCATATAGAAAATTGCTTTCTGACGCTCAATTTCCTGCTTCAACTGTTCCTGCGTTGGCAGATAGGTCAGGTATTTCGACATGAACAGGCGGTCATTGTCATGCAGCACGGAGTAGCGTGCAATATCCTCGTCCGTTTCCGAACAGAGCAGAATACCGATGGTCGGATTATCTCCGGCGGTACGCTTCAGATCATCGTACATACGGACATACATATCAATCTGCCCAACATCCTGATGGGTGATTTTTCCCATCTTCAAATCAATCAGCACATAGCACTTCAATTCGATGTTGTAGAAAACAAGGTCGATGTAATAATCTTCCGTTTCCGTCACAATATGCTGTTGTCTTGCCACAAAGGCAAAACCTCTGCCCATTTCCATCAGAAAATCCCGAATATGAGACAGAATGGCGGATTCCAAATCGCTTTCGAGATAGCTGTCCTCGTCCTTAAAGCCAAGAAACTCCGCAACAACGGGGCTTTTCACAAGTTCAAACTGTGTTTTCGGAAGCTGGGAAGCCTTTTGCTTCATTTCATCAATGACGGCTTCTTTCTTCGGAGACTGCAAAAGTCTGTAATAATACTGTGTGCTGATATTGCGGTCAAGCATCCGCACATTCCAGTTTTCATGGGCGGCTTCGCTCATATACCAAATCCGGGCATCTTCATCCGGCACACGCAAAAGACTGCGGAAATGTGTCCAGGTCAGATTGTGAACGCATGAGTTCACAATCTCAGGGTCAGGAAAACATTGGTAAAATTTGCGGAAATATTGAAGATTTCTTTTGGAATAGCTTTTTCCGTATTCTTTGGTCAGTTCAGCCGCAAGTGCGTCCATCATCGCCGTGCCGTATTCGGCTCTCTGATTTCCGTTCTGCTCCTGTTCCACAATGCGTCTGCCTATATTCCAGTAGGTCAATACCATTGCCCGGTTTGTGGCATTATAGGCACTCTCCATGCCGGAGGAAATAATGCCTTTTACATCATCAATAACCGATTGATAAATCGTCAGTTCGTTTGCCATCATCACACCTCGATTTCTGCGATAATCTTCGCAATCTCATCACGGAGAACCTGTTCACGGGCAACGATTTCTTCAATCTCAGCGTTGAGCTTCACAATGTCGATTTTCTCTCTGGTGTCCTCGGCTTCCACATAAGTGGAAACGGACAGGTTGTAGTCATTGCCCTCAATTTCCTCATAGCTTGCCAGATGGGAGAAGTGCTTTTCCTCGGCACGGTCTGCAAAGGTGGACACAATTTTGTCGATGTTATCCGGCGTGAGCTTATTATTGTTCGTGACCTTGATGCACTCATTGGAAGCGTCGATGAACAGGGTCTTGTTATCCGCCTTGCCTTTCTTCAAAACCATAATGCAGGTAGCAATAGAAGTTCCGAAGAACAGGTTGCTGGGCAACTGAATGATACAATCAATGAAGTTGTTGTCAATCAGATACTTGCGGATTTTTTGCTCTGCACCACCACGGTACATAATGCCGGGGAAACAGACAATCGCCGCTGTTCCGTTGGATGCCAGCCAGGACAGAGAGTGCATGATAAACGCCATATCTGCCTTGGACTTGGGAGCCAGCACACCTGCCGGGGAAAAACGGGGGTCGTTAATCAGCAGAGGGTTATCATCGCCAGCCCACTTGATGGAGTACGGCGGATTGGAGACGATCAGCTCAAACGGTTCGTCATCCCAATGCTGCGGTGCGGTCAAAGTGTCCTCGCAGGCAATATCGAACTTGTCAAAGCCGATGTCGTGTAGGAACATATTGATACGGCACAGGTTGTAGGTGGTAATGTTGATTTCCTGTCCATAGAAACCATTGCGGACGGCATCTCTGCCCAGCACCTTTTCCGCTTTCAGCAGCAGAGAACCCGAACCGCAGGCAGGGTCATAGACCTTGTTGATTTCGGTCTTACCAACGGTTCCCAGACGGGTCAGCAGCTCGGAAACATCGGCAGGAGTAAAGAACTCGCCGCCGGACTTACCTGCGCCGGATGCGTACATGGTCATCAGATATTCGTAAGCATCGCCAAAAGCGTCAATATCATGGTCTTTCACATCGCCAAGGTTCATGCTTTCTACGCCGTGCAGAAGTTTCGCAAGGCGTTCATTTCTCTTTGCTACAGTAGAACCGAGCTTGTTGCTGTTTACATCAAAGTCATCAAACAGTCCGGCAAAGCTGCTTTCAGAAACAGAGCCTTTTGCAGATGCTTCGATGTGATTGAACACACGCTCCAAGGTCTCATTCAGATTCTCGTCATTGTCTGCTCGCTTGTTCACATTGCAGAACAACTCGCTCGGCAGAATGAAGAAGCCCTTTTCCTCAACCAGTCCCTCACGGGCTTCCTCGGCTTCTGTGTCAGACATCTTCGCATAGTCAAATTCTGTATTTCCGGCATCCTGTTCGCCGGAGTTAATGTAGTTCGTCAGATTTTCGGAAATATAGCGGTAGAACATCGTGCCAAGAACATAGTTCTTGAAGTCCCATCCGTCAACTGCTCCACGGAGTTCATCAGCGATTGCCCATATCGCACGATGCAACTCCTCACGCTCTTGCTCTTTCTTTGTATCAACCATTGTTTTTGTTCTCCTTTTCCTCCGGCACAAAGTCCAGAATATCATCTACCTTGCAATTCAGAGCAAGACATATTTTTTCAATGCTATCAAGTGAGATATACTGGTCTCGCCTTAATCGGGTCAGGATATTGGGACTAAAGCCAGCCAGCTCCGTCAACTCGGATGGCTGTTTGCCTTGGTCAATCATCAAATGAAACAGTTTTTTATATGTTACAGCCATAAATGTCCTCCTTGCGTTGAAATTCACTATTTTATAGTGTATCACGAAAATGTGAAAATTTCAATCAGTCGGGAAGAAAAAGAACCGGACTTTTTACTTCAAAAGCAACAAAACCTTGAAAATGGGCAAAGACGATACTTGATACCTTGCTATGTAGTTGCGGTCAAAACATCGAGTACAGACCCGACATTTTGACCGCAAATCAACCTTTATTGATACATTACTTCATCATTCGTCTGGTACGCATTTGCTGGTCTCTGATGCGCTCTTTCACACTCTTGCGGTAGTCTCTGATAGACATATCCACGGGAACAGGCTGACTGTCCGGCACATACTTGTGGTGGGGCGTATGCTCCATATCCAGTCGCATATTGTAGTAAAAATTGCGATACTGCTCATCAGTGGAATCCTCGTACAGCTTGACCGCCAGACTGTAAAACGCTTTCTTGGCGGCAGGGTCAACCGCCAGAGCTGCGGCGTGGCGAAGTCGCTCAACGGTCAGCTCACGCTTCGGGCATCCGAAAGTAAACAGGATTTTCTTCTCATTCATACTCATCATCATAGTGTTGTCCTCCTTAGTCATTGTCGGCTTTTGCATTGAAGCCATTCTGTTTTGCATATTCACTTGCTTTTCGTCTGCGTTCCTCGCTCATCGGCGGTTGCAGACGGATGGACAGTCTGGACTTGTCCAGAACAAAAGAAACCCCGCCCTGATCGCAGGACTTTTCCAGTCGGCACAGGTCGGGGTACTTCTTGCTGACCGCCGCCAGACGGTTCCTCAGTCCGGCATTGTAGGTGTAGATGGTCGCTTTGTCCTCGCCCTCGTTAAAGAGGATGATGGTTTCTTTCTCATACTTGGTCAGCCTTGCCATATCTGCCCTCCATGTCATAGGTGCTGACTTCCGCCAGCTTCATGGTCAGCTCTGCTTCGTAGTAGATTGCCATTTCCTCTCGGAGAGTGCGGAAAAAGCAGGGATACCAACGCCCGGCACAGCCCGCAGACAGCTTGACTGCCAGATTGAAGAACAGCTTCTTGGTCTCGCAGTCGGGGGCAAGGACAGCAATCATGTGAAGTCGCTCCACCGTTGCTTCACGATTGGGACAGCCGAACGCATACAGGGCTTTCTTCTCAAAAATGGTCATGGTCATAGATTTGTTCCTCCTTGAATTTGATAAAATAAAAGCGGCAGGGACTTCACAAGGAAATACCTGTCGCTTTGTTGACGGTATGAAATTGTAGGGTCAGGACTTGATAAAATCACGCAGTCCGTAGTTTAGGGCGGCAACTCTGATAATCAGCCATTCAGTGATATGTGGGATGATGAACACCACAAAGGCAACTGCCAGCATTTTAACTGCTTCTGCTCCGGCAGTCACACCGAACACAAAACCGATAACCGTGATTAGGAATACCAGCCCGGCAAACAGATTGAAGATGATGGCTGAAAAGCTCGTGAAGAAGATACCCACCCATTGAATGAGGGTTACTGCCAACATCAGCGGCAGAGCCAACAGCTTGAAAAACATCCTTATCAGAGCCATACTTTTTCTCCTTACTCGGCTTTTGGGAAGAATGGGCTATGGAAGATTTCACACATCAGCAAAATGCCCATTGTAAAGCCGTATTTGAATTGAATTTCGCTGGTTTCACAGCATTCGTCCGCATAGCTGTCGCAGAGCTTTTCCAGAAGGACATAGTCCTCTTTGTTCAGCTTCCCCTCGAAGTAGGTCATCACTCTGGACACCTCAGCGGAAGCCTGTCGAAATTTGTCGGTTTTTGGCACAATATTTTCCGCCGGATAAAGCTCGCCGTTGTAAAGTGCTTCTAAAATCATGGTTTTCTCCTTTCTCAGCAGTAAATCAGTTCTGCCTTTATGGTTTCTTCTGCCTGGGCAACACAGGTGTTCATCTGGCGTACCCATTCCATCTGGTTCTCAGCCTTGAGCTGTTCTGTCACGCCATAGTGCTTCATAAGCTGCGGAACAATCAGCTCCATACGGCTCTTGGCGGTGGCTTCGACCTCCGCACAATGTTCGTAGAGGGTTTCGGTCAGCACCATATCGGAAAAGAGAATGGGGTGCGCCTGTCGCAGATACTCTCTGCGCATCCGTCCCCATTTGCCGAGACGGATATTTGGTTTTGCCAGCCGGATGTCGGGGATGTAATAATCGCCACATTTGATATAATTCAGTTTCATGTGCTTAGGCTCCTTTCTGCGATGCAATCTGCGGCTCCAGCTTAGGCATACTGCTGACGGGAATGAACACACCCTTGGCAACATCTTCGGCTCTGAGTGCGTTTTTCTTGGCGTCCATTTCCTCTTTTTTCTTCGCTTTGATTTTATCCTCGTAGCGTTTCTGCGCTCCGCTGGCTTTTCGTTTGAGATAATTCTGGTGCAATCTGTCCTTGCGTTCCTCACGCTTGCGAAGTTCTTCCTGTTCTTCGGGAGTAAGCTCCACTTCCATGAAATGAGGTGGAACGAACTTACCAACAAAATTGAAGTAAATCTCAATTTCCTGCGTAGTCTGAATGCTGCCTTTGCGGTCTCGCTCATGGACAAGGATTTTGTCGATAAACTCATTCAGCATGGTAATGGTCAGATTGTCGAAGTTTTCATACTTCTCAATCAGAGTAATGAACCGCTCCACAGACTTCTTGTTCTGGTCGTGGGTTTCTAACGCCTTTTCCAGCACGGCGATTTCCTCTTTCAGTTTGGCTTGCTCCTTGGCGTACTGAGCATCCAGAGTGGCATATCTGGCATCCGGCAGTTTGCCCAGAATATTGTCCTCATAGATTTTACAGAGCAGGACTTCCAGCTCGTTCAATCTCTGCTGATTGGCAGACAGCTTGTTTTTCTGTCGTTTCAAATCTGCGGCTTGGTGGCTGTCCTGGGCATCCTGCACCACCTGGATAAACTCGTCCCTGTCGTGCTTGGCGTATTCAGCGATGGCTTTTAACAGGTCTGAAACCAGTTCAAGAACTACGCTTTCATTGATACGGTGCTGAGTATTGCAAAGTGTTCCGCAGGGTATTTTGGTGTATGCAGAGCAGGTATATTGGGAAATGCGCTTACCATTGTTGGTGCGGTGAACATACATCTTCGCTCCGCAGTCTGCGCAGTACATCAAGCCTGTCAGTGGTGCTACCTCGCCCCATCCATCCGGGTATCGGCGGACTTGGCTGCGCACTTTCTGAGCAAGGTCGAAAGTCTCTTGGTCAATGATGGCTTCGTGTGTATTCTCAAAGATTGTCCATTGATCCTCCGGCACATAATGGCTCTTTTTGTCTTTGAAGTGCTTTCGGGTCTTGAAATTGATTGTGTGACCGAGATACTCACGCTTTTCAAGGATATTAACGATAGTGGAGGAACCCCAGCCGTAGACATTTTTGAAGGTCTTGTTCTTATTCACGCCCTCGTCGAATTGGGCGAGATATGCGGAGGGGATGAGAACCTGTTCCTCTTGTAGTTTCTTGGCAATCTGATAAGGTCCCATGCCGTCAATCGTCATAGCAAAGATACGCTTCACAATTCCTGCGGCATATTCATCTACAAGCCACTGGTCTCTGGTTTCATTCCAGAGATAACCGTAAATGACTAAGCCTGTCAGGTGCTTGCCGGTCTTTCCTTTGGACTGGAAAGTGGAGCGGATTTTGCGGCTTGTGTCTCTGGCGTAATACTCGTTCATGATGTTGCGGAAAGGGGTAAAATCATCGTCCCCTCGTTCGCTGTCTACGCCGTCATTGATGGCAATAAGGCGAACACCTTTCTGTCGGAGAATTTCCATAATCTGACCGACTTTCAGATAATCACGCCCCAGACGGCTCATGTCCTTTATGCACAGGTACTTCACCCGTCTGGCTTCGACTTGCTTCATCATTTCCAGAAATCCGGGTCTGTCAAAGCAAGTTCCACTTATGCCATCGTCCGTAAAGTGGACTGGATTAGAAAAGCCGTGTTGTTTTGCGTAGTCCTCTAACAGTTTCTTTTGGTTCTGGATGCTGTTAGATTCGCCCTCAACATCATCGTCACGGCTTAAACGCTCGTAAAGGGCAGTAATCATTCTTGTGTCCATTCGGTTGTCTCCTTTCTTCGTGGTATATGTTTTAGGAGACTTCCCAATCAACTGATTAAGAAGTCTCCTAAAGCATACAACACCAGCAGCTAATTTATATTTTTTATATTGCTTCACTGCAAAATGTGACGGATTTTTCTTTTCAAGTGCTTCAAATAATCTATCAACAGGATTCATATAATTTTCATCATCTTCTCTAACTTCTGAAGCGTCTATCATTTCTAAAAGTGTTGCGAAGTTCTTTTCTTCTTTTGGAGCTTCATAGTAGATGTAACCAATTAGGGCAGTATAATAAAGCTTTTCAGCTTTAACCCAGAAATCTTCTCCTGCTTTTTCTCCTTCACCTTTTGTATTTGCGATAATTGTTTGGACTAGTTTTAATATATCTTTTTCGCTTTTTATGTAAGCAAACGGATTATATTTCATACTCTTTTTAAAGTTTATCGTATTAAGGATTTTAATCTCATAACCGTTATCTTCAAGCATTTTTCCACACTCGATAACGATTGTGCCTTTTGGATCAGTAACACAATAGCTAGAATGCATTTGCATTAAATTAGGTTTGACATAAAATCTAGTCTTACCAGAACCACTTCCACCTATAACAAGAACATTTTTATTTCTAGCATACTTAGGATTAGGTGGTCTACCATTCATAGTAAGCCTTTCTGTCTTGGTAAATAGAATATTGTTTTCAAATTTATCATCAACATATGGTTCAATATCTTTTGCATTACCCCATCTTGCAGATCCATATTCTTTACCTTGTCTAAACTTCTTAGCATTTTTACCTTTGAAATAAATAATAGATTTTACAAGTGCTGAAATGCTTATACCAACAGCAATATCAACCAAATGTAAACTAGGAATTAAACTCAAAGTATTGATTTCTAATAATCCTTGAAATATTTTATCTATGATATCTCCACCAACATACGATCTTATGTGATGAGAAAAAATATTTCCAACATAGAAAAATGCAAGATATGGAATGTTCTCTAATACGAAACACTTCTTATCTTGCACTTTAAATAAATCTTTTATGTCCTTGATTATTTTATCAATCATAGGCTTTGTTCCTTTTGCTTGTTTTTGACTTTATCCTTTGAAATGTTATTTTTAGCCATCTCTTTAAACTTCTCAATATTTTTATGAATCGATTCCTTAGTTTTTTCTTTCTTTTCAATATTGCTAAGTACATTTTTAAAAGCCTGATCCATTACTTTCGTATCTTTTGCTTGAAAAAACACCGAATGAACACCACTCTCCTTATCTCTCATTATTGAGAAATTAACACCACATCTATTTAATTCTTTTTTAAGTTCTTTTAGTTCACCATCTTTTACATTGATTTCTTCAAGCTGACCTTTCTTTACCATATCTTTAAGCTTCATTTCTTTGCCTTCGTGTTTAATCAAGTTATCAAGTCCACCATGTTGTTTTGTCTTTGCACGCAACCTTTGTATTTGCTTAAGAATTTCTTTTAAAGTTGCTTTAGCAACATGGACTTCGATATTAGCTGCTCTATTAGAAATTTCATCATTTATCATCAATATCCATCCTCCCTCATGTCATAATTAACCTGTGCTGTATAATAAGCATCCATATCGCTTGGTGTGTTATATGCAACAGTTAAGATAAACGCTCGTACATTTCTTATTTTCGATTCGTTATTTCTTAAAGTTTCAACGATATAGTCCATATGAAATGAATTAAGTTTTGTAAATCTTTCTTGAACAATATATGCCGGTAGCTTTACTTGATTAATCGTTACCGTATCATCAGGATTCAACATCATTACATCAGCTAATACTTTAATAATTTCATCATAGCTTCTAGCAATATCTCTATTGCCTATATGGTAGTGTTCATTGTAACCAGTACTTTCCCTAAGTTCTTCTAAACAAGATTGATAGGTTTTTATTTTTTTATTCCCGTCCACCATTCCTTCCATATCTAAGTCATCGCTAATCTCATAGAAGGATGGATAGATGGAAGTATTAGATGAAATATCTGAAGTAATCTCTGTAGAATTCTTTGTAGTAATCTCTGGTAATGGTTGGGGCATTTTGCTATATTGCATTGGTGCATTTTCATCTAGTGCATTAGTGCAATCTGCATTTTTGCATTGGTGCATTTTGCCCTTTTCCATTGGTGCATTTTGCACTAATGCATTGGGCATAGCATTATGAGTAGCTTCTTCACGAATTTCTCTTTCTTGATTTAGCTTTTTTTCTTTCATTTCATAGTATAATTCTTCTAGTTTTTTATCGTTAATGGAATACCATTTTGTTTTATCTCTAGGATCTTTATTAAAGTTACCAACAATCAAATATCCCATCTTCTCAAGCTTGGAGAAAGTTCTTTTGACAGTATCAATACTCATATAATCAAAATCATTTTCATGCCATGCTCGAATAGAATTGTATGTCCAATATCGTCCTTCAAAATAATTATTTCCAGACCTTTTATTAATTTCTATCCAGTAATTTATTTGTTGAAGAACTAAAGCTTCATTTAAGCCTATTTCTCTTGCGAGCGTTTTATTTGCAAGTATTGGCTGCTCGTCAAACAAATACATACTCATTACTTCTTCCTCCTTTGCATTTTGTGTAAAGAAAAAGACGATAGTTCTTACTCTACCGTCTTTGTTTAATGCTATTTAAATTTCTTTTAATCTATCTTTTCCGTATTCAAGGTATGCTATTATCCATATCGCTATTTTAGGAAGACCATATGGACTAAGTAGAAATGCAATTATTAAAGCTTGTATTCCTGTTACTGGGTCATTTTGCACAAAACAAGCCAATGATCCTAGTGTAACTAAAAATGCAATTACTCCTAAAACTACACCACTAATGCTTACAATGAACTTTGAGAAAGCAAGCATGATTGACATAATAAGAATTACTGGAAATAAGATAGTTCTTAATACTAATCTCATAATAAATTCCTCACTTTACTTATTTGCCTTATCTACGATACTTTCACATAACCTTGATGATAACTTAAAATCATAAGATGATACTTTACTCGTGTCACGATTGACTTGAAACATTCTAGCTCCTCCTTTGAGCTGGTGTACTGCTTACAACAACTATCATTTTTATAGTCGCTCTAAGCAATACACCAACCATATTTTTTAGTTTTTAACTTTGGTAGAAGTTCAAAAACCCTTATATTTCCTAGACTATTTGCCACTGTCACTATTATGACACGAAACCCGCAGCAAGGGTCATAAACAACACCGCTATAAGGCTCAATCATTTCTGCAATCAGTTTTACAACGCACGCAGGTGTATAGAATTCACCATCTTCCTTTGTTCCTGAAGCTGCATAAATCTGAAGGAAGTATTCGTAAACACGACCAATAAGGTCTTCTTCTTGGAATCTCTTCTCATCAATCTGATTAACATTATCAATAAGGTCTTTAATCTTTGATTTGTCTGCACCGAGTGTTGCAAATAAGTTCAGTGTCAATGCACCTTTTAGAGGTGGATTGCTTTCTTCAATATCTGCCATCGCTTGGTCGATAATAACTGCAATATTATTTGCAGATGCATTCTTAACAATATATGACCATCTAGCTGTTTCTTTTAAATAGAACACATTTGCTGCGTTATAAAATGAAGGCTTTTCAAGAAAAGCTGGAATGTCACCATACTGCTCCTGAAGTTCCTTACGACGTTTATCAAATTTGTCTCCTGCAAACTTTAAGAATACTAATCCAATTACTGCATCACGGTTCTTTTCTGTTGTACCTACTCCTCGAAGTGCTACTCGGCAGTTCCAAAGGACGGTCTCTAATGAAACTTCCACTTCTTTTTTAGCTTTTGCTGCTCTTGCCATTGTTTAATCCTCCTTGTTATCTGCCGGGTCAGTTTTATCAGCTGCTTCTCCAGAGTGTACCCACGCATCAACTTCTGATATTTTAAATTTCCATAATCTGCCCATTTTATATGCTGGCATATTTCTTTTTGCTATCCACTGCAAAATGGTCTCTCGTCCTACACCCAAATATGCCTGAATCTCTTTAAGGGTTACCCATTTTTCAACGTTGTTATCGTTCACAATTAGTCCTCCGTATCTATTCTATATGACACATTTACAGTCACATTTAAGCCAGCGCTCATCCTAAAACAAGACTGGTCTTTTGAGTCTTTCATATCCCACTCAATAATAAACTTTCCTTCAATGCTGCGAGCTTCAAAGTTCGTAGCTATTTTTATAATTCCGTTTGGCCCAACGTCTGGAATCGGTATTTCCGTCACTTCTGGACGAGGGCTATCTTTATTTGCATCTTTTAATACAAGTTTTCTTCCGTTCCAATGAACTGTTCCAACATTATGGATTACCCAAGTATGTTCAAAATTTTCATAACAGTTCACGTCATGCTTCTGATGATTTTCTTCAGCCCAAAAGTTATCTCCCGGATATAAAACGCTGTTCCGCAGTTCATAGCTATTATCTACTCCATTTATAAGAGCTTCATACTCCGTTGGAACTTCATTATTAACATCCTCTGAATCAGCTTCAATAAATCTTTGAAACTGCAATGCTAACGCTCGCGCTAACAGCTTCTTATTTTCTTCGTGAGTAGCTGCTATTCCAAAGTGATTCATACATTCTCTAACAGAATCATCTTTTAGCGAATCATTGAGAAATTGAGATAATCCATCAATGTCTATTGGATTTGGAAAATCACTTCTCATTTGAAATACAGAACGGTCTTTAGCATAATGCCTTTCATTTTCTAAGTACTGTGTTGTTCTTTGCGCTTTGAGTCTTGGCAAAGTGAATGTTTTGCAACCTGCTGCATTAAAGAAATTAATAACATAGACGCCTTGGTTCTCTTGCTTACTCAAATATTTATATAAATCCTTCAAAAATTCCTGACTTTTAATGCTAATCACCTGCCTGTACCTAGTCTTGTACCTACTGTACCTAATTTCCAGCATTTAGCACGTAGAGCCGTACCTAATCGAAAGTGTACTTTAATAATGTTCTTTGGATAAGGAAGGCGCCTAGTGGCTTAAGTACAAAAATCCATCAAATATTATATCACGAAGATTTGTAAAAATCAATCTTACGGGCTAATACGAGATGTAAATACTTATAAATCCACTTTAAATAACTTAACCAATACACAAATTAACAGAAAGTGGTGATTCAAATGAATGATTCAGAACGAATGATGTGGGAAACCAACATCGAGGATGCCGCTTCAAGAGTGGCAGCCGAGTATGGTTCCGCTGTTGTTAATTCAGTGTTCGCAAGACATGACGCAACAGGATTACACAACTTAGCTTCCTGCTACTACAGCGAAGTCTTCGCAGATTTAGAGCTGATAGCAAATGGCAACTAAATAAACAACCGTCCCGGACAAGACGTTAAACTGTCTGCCCCAACTATCAATTCACCATCTTCGTGGCCACGTGGTGTGTTTGCAATTGGTAGGAAGGTCTCACAAGTAAATACAGTGCCAGCTTAGCAAACGAGCTGGTCACCAGAAACAAAGCGGAGCAGTCCGCATGAGGTGACCAACTATGAACATTAATACTGGCAGCCATGCTTCTTTACTCCGCTTGGAAATTCAAGCCAACGGAGGTAAAAGACATGGCAAACAAAGACAATCAGAGTCAAAGATTCATCTACATTCGTTCACTCAAGGAGAAGGTTCCTTGTACTGAACAGCAGTTTCAGGAATTCTATCGTGAAGCAACTCGTATCCGTAAAAAAGAACAGTACCATCATCGCTGCAAATGTCCTAAGCAGTATATCTGGGCTTGCGATGGTGATTGCGATCACTGTGAACACCATCTTGGATATGGATATCTTTCTATTGATGCTCCTAACACTGAAGATGGTAGCACTCTTCTTGAATCAAAGAAGCTAGGTACTGATGCCTTATTGGAAGAAGTTGTTAGCGACAAAATCTTATTAGAACAGCTCTTTCAGCGTTTAAGAGAACTCGATCCCGATGCGGATAAGATCCTTAAATGCTGGATTGATGACAGTTCTATTTCTGATAGAGAAATTGCAAGACGCTTAGGACGCAAACAGCGTACCTTTGCTGATCAGATGAAGAAAATCAGAACTGAACTATATAAAGTACGTGGTTACTAATATATAGAAGCAGCGCATTCCTCTGATGATCTATCAAAAGAAAATCAGAGGAATTTAAAACTTTTTAAAATATTTCCGCTCAAATCGAAATCTTCTCTCCAGTGGGAAAGTGTAAGGTGCAAGAAAACGAGCCTTAACACTTATCATAGATAGGAGGTGACGACGATGAGAACTCAATACATTGATTCTGGCGGTACCAACGCTGAAGCAATCGCAATCTTGAATGCAATCAGCCAGGTATCCGCAAGAATGGCGAGAAATATGACAATCCTCGCAAACCAAAGACAATCTATGAAAGGAGAACATTACTATGAGCAAGATGAACGAAATGTCAATAACCATCGAAGAGTTACGAAATGCAGCCGATGCTATTAAGGAAGCTGCTAATTGGTTGGAGGCACAATTTAGTGCAAATGATCCACTTGTATCAGAAACAAAGCCCGATAAGAAGCCAGTCCTTACTTTAGAAGATGTACGTGCTGTATTAGCAGATAAATCCCGTGCAGGACACACAGCTGCTATCCGTACTTTACTTCAAAAATATGGAGCGAAGAAATTATCCGGTGTAAATCCTAAACACTACGAAGCCTTATTAAAGGATGCGGAGGAACTTGATGATGGTAAATAAATCACATGCAATTTTATCTGCTTCATCATCACATCGCTGGTTGCACTGTCCGCCTTCAGCAAGATTATGTGAAACCTATGAAGATAAAGGTAGCAACTACGCAGCCGAAGGAACTGATGCCCATGCGCTTTGCGAGTATAAACTTCGTAAGTCATTAAATATGGAGACTTCGGATCCTACGGAAAACTTAACTTGGTATAACGAGGAAATGGAAGATTGTGCAGACGGATATGCTACCTATGTCCTTGAACAAGTCGAAGCAGCAAAAGATACTTGTAAAGATCCTAAGATTTTAATTGAACAGAGAGTTGATTTCTCTCGCTGGGTCGAAGATGGATTTGGAACTGCAGACTGCATCATCATTGCGGACGGAACGCTACGCATCATCGATTACAAAAATGGTCTTGGTGTTCTTGTATCGGCTGATGACAACCCGCAAATGAAATGCTATGCACTTGGCGCATTGGAGTTATTTGATGATATCTATGATATCGATACTGTACAAATGACCATCTACCAGCCCCGTCGTCAAAACATTTCAACCTTTGAATTAAGTAAAAAAGATTTATACGCTTGGGCCGATGAAGTATTAAAGCCGACTGCAGAGCTGGCCTTTGCTGGGGATGGAAATTTCTTATGCGGAGAATGGTGTGGATTCTGCAAAGCAAAACACGAATGTCGCGCTAGAGCTGAAGCCAATCTTCTACTTGCACAGCATGATTTCAAATTACCACCGCTGCTTACAGATGCAGAAATTGAGGTTATCTTATCTCGTGTGGATGAGCTTGTCTCTTGGGCATCCGACATTAAGGATTATGCACTACAACAAGCTATCAGTGGCAAAGAATGGAAGGGTTGGAAGTTAGTCGAAGGTCGTTCGAATCGTAAATATTCTAACGAAGCCGCAGTTATTGAAGCTGTAACAGAAGCTGGATTTGATCCATATGAAAAGAAAGTCCTTGGTATCACTGCTATGCAAAAGCGATTAGGTAAATCTCGCTTTGATGAACTCCTTGCCGCTTACATTGAAAAGCCACAAGGAAAACCAACGCTTGTACCGGAAAGCGATAAACGTCCGGCAATGAACAATGCAAAAAATGATTTTATGGAGGAAAACTAAATGAACAAGAATGCAAAAACACTAAATCCTATGAAGGTAATCACTGGTCCTGACACATGTTGGTCTTATGCTAATGTATGGGAACCAAAATCAATCAACGGAGGTACACCAAAGTACAGTGTATCCTTGATTATTCCAAAATCGGACACAAAGACAGTTGCTAAGATTAAAGCAGCTATTGAAGCGGCTTACAAAGAAGGAGAAAGCAAACTTAAAGGAAACGGAAAATCTGTTCCTGCTCTTTCTGTCATCAAGACGCCACTTCGCGATGGTGATCTTGAAAGACCTGACGATCCCGCTTATGCCAATGCGTATTTTGTAAACGCCAATGCTACAACAGCACCTGGAATTGTTGATGCCGATCGTAATCCTATTCTTACTCGCTCTGAAGTTTATTCTGGTGTATATGGTCGTGCCAGCATCAGCTTCTACGCATTCAACAGTTCTGGTAATAAGGGAATTGCCTGCGGTCTTAACAACTTACAGAAGATTCGTGATGGTGAGCCTCTTGGTGGTAAAGCAAGTGCTGAGTCTGATTTCGCATCTGATGAAGATGACGATTTCCTTGATTAATGGAGGTGCCGACTATGGAAATGATTGAAGCTATCCTTATCATCATCCTTCTTTCTATCTGGCTTGTATTTAGCGTGGTATTTCTTATCACTGCTATCCAGAACTTCATCAACGACCGTAAGCGTGAACAGCGCGAAGCTGACAAAGACAAGCGTGACCTTGAATATCACGAAGCTCGTATGAAGGAATACAGCAAATAAATATCCACCCGGAGGTGGCATCCAGTCATCTCCGGGACTTTGAAAACGAGGTGACAATCAATGGATAATATGATTAATATCGCAAACCAGATTATTGTTTACTCCGTCTGCTACACTCTTATCTTCGTTGTCTATGGATATGTGTTCTACCACGTATTCAAGTTCATCGCACAGATTGTAATTTGTGCCTATAAGAAGCTGGCAGCAGACTGGTGTAAATGGCGCTCTGGTAAATAACATCAAGCAGGCGGCAGGAAGGAACATAACCTCTCTGCCGCTTGTGTTATAGAAAGGACAAGCTAATGAAAACATTAAGTATTGATATCGAGACTTACAGTGATGTACAGCTTCCAAAGACTGGTGTGTATCGTTACTGCGAGTCCGATAATTTTGAAATATTACTCTTCGCCTACAGTGTCGATAGTCAGCCGGTTCAGGTGATTGATTTAGCCTGTGCTAGTTGTTGTTTGCGCAAATATGGTATGTATTCCCCAATATATATGGGGAGTAGAAATGTATTGAGATTAGATAGCCTTTTTCTCCAAGTCCTCACAGTAAACGCT
>ERZ1673739.622-NODE-622-length-48434-cov-7.424254_pt1 | contig 48434 bp, 48 predicted proteins | sample MGYA00580210_ERZ1673739 | MGnify/ENA primary metagenome ERZ1673739 (study PRJEB41218, sample SAMN15661749) | gut metagenome | host: Homo sapiens | place: Canada: London | collected 2015-08-20/2019-03-30 | study: EMG produced TPA metagenomics assembly of... | reverse complement strand
GCCAACAATGAGCTTATAAATGAACTAAACAAAAAAGTTGGTGAAAAAAATATCAAAGTTTTGGAAAAGTCCATTGAAAAAATGTAAAAAAAAGTTTAGAATAGTAACAACATGAGGAAAAAATGAAATGATACAGGTATAGGAGGTTTTGTCATGGCTAAGGAAATACAGACAATTGGTGTGTTAACAAGTGGTGGAGATGCACCTGGCATGAATGCGGCTATCCGTGCGGTAGTGCGTCAGGCAATCTCAAAAGGGAAAAAAGTTAAGGGTATAAGACGTGGTTATACAGGTTTGCTTGCAGAGGACATTGTCGATATGGAAGCAAAAGATGTATCAGATATCATTCAGCGTGGTGGTACAATACTTCAGACTGCAAGATGTCCGGAGTTCCGTACCGAAGAAGGACAGAAACTTGGTGCAGAGATGTGCAGAAAGCATGGAATCGAAGGTATCATCGTAATCGGTGGTGACGGATCTTTCCGTGGAGCACAGAAACTGGCAGCGCAGGGAATCAATACTATCGGTATTCCGGGAACCATCGATCTTGATATTTCCTGTACTGATTACACCATTGGTTTTGATACTGCGGTAAATACTGCAATGGAAGCCATCGACAAAATCCGTGATACCGCATCATCTCATGAGCGCTGCAGTATCATTGAGGTAATGGGACGTGATGCCGGATATATTGCACTCTGGTGTGGATTGGCGAACGGTGCTGAGCAGGTACTGATCCCGGAGAAATATGATTACGATGAGCAGAAGATTGTTAACAATATCATTGCAAACCGCAAACGTGGCAAGAGACATTACATCATCATCAATGCAGAAGGAATCGGACATTCTACTTCTTTGGCAAGACGTATTGAAGCAGCTACCGGAATGGAGACCAGAGCAACTATCCTTGGTCACATGCAGCGTGGTGGAAGCCCGACATGTAAGGATCGTGTATATGCATCTACTATGGGCGCGTATGCAGTAGATCTTCTCTGCGCAGGCAAGAGCAACCGTGTCGTTGCATACAAAGATGGTAAATTCGTAGATTTTGATGTGGACGAAGCGCTGGCTATGGAGAAAAAGATTTCTGATTATCAGTTTGAGGTAGGTAAAAATCTTTCCATCTAACTCCATCTAATTAATTGTAGAGAAACCTGTGAAGGAGTATTTTACGAATCTATGCAGAAACTGCAAATAGAATAAAAATAAGAAAAAGCAGTTTACATCGTTGAGATGTAAATTGCTTTTTTTATGGAAAACGATAAAAAAGATATGAGCATAAAATTGGGGCGTCAGCTTCACGATATGCGAATATTGGGTAGGATTGTGGGAGTACGAAGTACGGAACAATTCGTATGGCATCTTTTGCCCCCCAACATTAATTTTATCTTAACAGTATAGGACAGCACACTTTCTTGCTTTATAGGAAAGTTCTGATATAATAGAAAAAGCGGATTGCGAATGTCCGCTTTACTGATATGTTTTCAAAAATTGCGATGAATTTAGAAAAGGAAAAATATATGATTACAAGTACATCAAATGCACAGGTCAAGGCACTGAGCAAATTAATAAAAAATGCCCGGGCTCGCAGACAGCAGCAGGTATATATTGTAGAAGGCATCCGGATGTTTCGTGAGACACCGGAGGAGCGGATTGAAAAAATCTATGCTTCCGAATCTTTTGCAAAAGAACATGAGGTATTATTGGAGGGTAAAGACTGGGAAATGCTGTCAGATGCTGTGTTTGCAAGTGTTTCTGATACAAAGACACCTCAGGGGGTGTTATGTCTGGTGAAAATGAGTGAGAATCGTCTGGAAGACATGCTTCAGCAGAAAAACGGACTTTGGCTGATTCTGGAAAATGTGCAGGATCCGGGGAATTTGGGAACGATGTTTCGAACCGGAGAAGGTGCAGGAATTGCCGGTGTGATCATGGATCGTTCAACAGTGGATATTTACAATCCGAAAACAATCCGTTCCACTATGGGAAGTATTTTCCGTGTGCCGTTTTTTGTCACAGAGGATCTGCATGAGACGATCCGACAGCTGCAGAACGCACAGATCAGTGTATATGCAGCGCATCTGGAAGGAAGTGTCTGCTATGATACTCCGGATTATACAAAGGGAACCGCTTTCCTGATCGGAAATGAAGGGAACGGACTGACGAAAGAGACAGCAGCACTTGCTGATACTTACATCCGTATTCCGATGGGTGGTCAGTTAGAATCCCTGAATGCAGCGATGGCAGCAGGAATTCTGATGTATGAAGCAAACAGACAGAGGAGAGTGTAAGATGTTTCGATTATGGGCAAAAGAATTTAAAAGTAACCGTATGTTGCGGGACACGACAATCTGTGATGACAGCGCAGAAACCCGCACACATAAAGTGTTTCATGCACTGGATGAAGTGTGTTACGAATTTGATTTAAGCAAACCGATCTGGCTTGATAGTACAATTGAAGAATTCAGACGGCATGCAAAAGCAAGATTTTATCAGGATAATTTTATAGATCAGATCGATTTTGATTTTCTGGAAATCCAGGTGATCGAGGAGGATTAAAAATGACAGATGGCACAACGCGCAGAAAAGAATTAATGAAACTACTTCAAAATGAAATGCGACCATTGTCTGGAACAGAGCTGGCAAGACATTTTGGGGTGAGCCGTCAGGTGATCGTACAGGATATTGCACTGTTGCGGGCAACCGACCGGAATATTTTAAGTACGAACAAGGGTTATGTGTTATATCATCCGGAGCAGGAGGAAGAACGCAGCAGAAGAATCCTTGCGTCTCATCATGACAAAGAGCGGATGCAGGAGGAACTGTATCTGATCGTAGATAACGGCGGCTGTGTTTGTGATGTGGTGGTAGAACATGAAATCTATGGACAGCTTTCTGCAGACCTGATCCTGAAAAATCGCCGGGATGTGAACGAGTTTGTTAAAAAAATGGGGGAGATTTCCGACCAGCCGTTAAATGTGCTTACCGGAGGCATTCATTTCCATACGGTGGAGGCGGAATCAGAAGAAATCCTGGATTGTATAGAGGAACAATTGCGGGAACGCGGATTTTAATTAGGTTTATCTCAGAGTTTTTAATATATTATAAAGAAACGCGGAAAAAGACAAAATCTGTGCAAATTTATGCTATAATATAATAAACGTAACGAGCTAAAATTCTTGCGGGATTGGCGCGTGACAACATTTTTTCGTGGCAAAATCACGATGAACAGAGAAGTATGATTCACAGGAGGTGAGGCGAGAACTATGGCAGAGGAAGTAACAGAACGAGGGGCAATCGTCTACGACTGGCAGAACCTTATGTTTTTATATAATGCAGCAATCAAGGAAGTACGTACAAAACTGGATATTATGAACGATGAGTTTCAGTTTATCCATCAGTACAATCCGATTGAATATATTAAATCAAGAATCAAAACCCCAGATAGCATCGCAAAAAAGTTGCGGAGACACGGGTTTGAGAATACCATGGAAAATATGGTGGAGCATATCAACGATATTGCAGGTGTGCGTATTGTATGCTCTTTTACATCTGATATTTATCGCCTGGCAGACATGATCGGAAAACAGAAAGAGTTTACGATTCTTTACATTAAGGATTACATGAAGCATCCGAAGGAGAGTGGATATCGCAGTTATCATATGCTGATTACTGTTCCGATTCAGACGACCAAAGGTATTTGTCCCACAAAGGTAGAGATTCAGATCCGGACCATTGCCATGGATTTCTGGGCAAGTCTGGAACACAAGATTTATTACAAATTTGAGGGAAATGCGCCGCAGTATATCAGTCAGGAACTGCGGGACTGTGCCGCTATCATATCCAAGCTGGATGCAAAAATGCTGTCTCTGAATGAGGCGATCATTGCAGAGAAGGAGCGGCAGCAGAGAGAGGAAGAACAGATAAAAATATCTTAATAAAAATGCCGTCAGAACGATATATAGGATCGCTGTGACGGTATTGTTTTGTACAAACCTCTGTTGCGTCACATTTCACTCCATGTTATACTAAAGAATAATGTTTAAAAGTAAATAGGAAAGCATACAGGAGGACATCAATGAGTTCAATTAAAGATATCAACCTTGCTCCATCCGGAGCACATAAAATCGACTGGGTACGCAAAAACTGCCCGCTGCTTCGCAGTCTGGAGGATGATTTTTCCCAAGAAAAACCTTTTGAGGGCATCCGAATCGCCCTTTCCATTCATCTGGAAGCAAAGACAGCATACCTTTGTAAAGTGCTGGCAGCAGGTGGTGCCGAGATGTACATTACCGGAAGTAACCCGCTTTCCACACAGGATGATGTGGCAGCAGCACTGGTAGCTGACGGATTAAACGTATTTGCATGGTATGACTGCACACCGGAAGAATATGATCAGCATATCACAAATGTTCTGGAGAACAACTGTAACATCATTATCGATGACGGTGGTGATCTGGTTCACATGCTTCATACAAAAATGCAGGACAAATTGCAGTATGTTATCGGTGGATGCGAGGAGACCACAACCGGTATCATCCGTCTGATCGCCATGGCAAAAAATAACGAACTGAAATTCCCGATGGTTCTGGTAAACAACGCAGACTGTAAGCATCTGTTTGACAACCGTTACGGAACCGGCCAGTCTGTATTTGACGGCATCAACCGTACCACAAACCTGATCGTAGCCGGAAAATATGTCGTTGTTGCAGGTTACGGCTGGTGTGGAAAAGGTGTGGCAATGCGCGCAAAAGGACTTGGCGCAAAAGTCATCGTTACCGAGGTAGATCCGATCAAAGCAATCGAGGCAGTTATGGATGGATTTGATGTCATGCCGATGAACGAAGCGGCAAAGATCGGTGATTTCTTCATTACGGTAACCGGCTGTGCAGGTGTTATCCGCGAGCAGGATTTCAAAGTGATGAAAAATGGTGCGATTTTATGTAATGCAGGACATTTTGATGTGGAAATCGATATGAAACGTCTCCGTGAGATTGCACTGGATACCATTGATCAGCGCAAAAATATCGTTGGATATCAGATTACAGAAGATAAATGGATCTACGTTCTGGCAGAAGGTCGTCTGGTCAATCTGGCAGCAGGTGACGGACATCCGGCAGAGATCATGGATATGAGTTTTGCAATTCAGGCACTGAGTGCAAAATATCTGGTTGAGAATGCCAAGAACCTGAATGAAAAACTGATCAACGTTCCGCGTGATGTAGATCTGGAGGTTGCCAACAGAAAACTTCGTTTCCTTGGCAAGTCCATCGATACCCTGACACCGGAGCAGGAGAAATATCTGAATTCTTCCAATATTGATCTGTAAGGAAATGAGCAAAAAAGGACGTATAATATGAAGAAAAGAGTTGTAACCGTATTCCTGACTTGTCTGTTGGCAGCTTCCATGCTGCTTGGCGGCTGTACCAGCAAATCAGAGAAGAAAGCGCTGGAATACAAAGAACTTGGAATCAAACAATTACAGCAGGAAGATTATGACAGCGCAGTGGACAGTTTTCAGAAAGCACTGGATCAGTCTCTGGGCAAGATTACGGCAAATGAACTGGATGTCTGCTATTACAAAGCACTGGCGCAGTACAAATCCGGTGATGCAAAAGCTGCACTGGAAAGTTATAGTGCATTGATTGATTACGATGCAAAGAACTGGGAAGTTTATTATCTGAGAGGCAGCGTTTATTTATCCGAGGGCGATAAAGACAAGTCTCTGAAAGATTATGAGGAAGCAGTGGAGCTGAACGATTCTGATCTGGGACTGTACGGACACATCTGTGAAAACCTGAAAAATGCCGGTGAAGATGAGGAAGCAGAGAAGTATCTGGAACAGGGACTTGCGCTGCAGCCATCCAGCGGTACGGATTACGAAAATGTCGGTTATCTGTATACCATAAAAGGAGATACGGAAAATGCAGTTAAAGCATATCAGCAGGCAGTAGAAAAAGGCACAGACAGCGCGTCTTTGAAGCTTGGTGAGTTGTATTTTTCAGAAGGAAACACAGACGAGGCAAAGAAAGCGTTTGAGGCATATATGGAGAAACATCCTAATGATGCAGATGCACTGACACATCTGGCAGACATTGCTGCGGAGTCCGGGGACACTGCGGATGCAGCCACTTATTATGAAAAAGCAATCGATGTGGCAGATAAGTCTGAACAACAGGGACTTCGGAAAAATCTGGTGGCTTTTTATGAGAATGCAGGCGATTTTGCCAATGCTTTAAAAGAAGCCAAAAGTTATGTGGCAGACTATCCGAAGGATACTGCAATGCAGAAGGAATATGAATTTTTACAGACACGTGTGGAAAATAATGCGGGTGATGCGATTGAGGGGACGGTAGATGAGCAGTGATTCTGAAAAGAATATGTCAGCTTACGCTGACCAGAATCACGCATCAAGTTTCACGTGCGTTCGACTTGAATGGCGGAGAAATCAGACTTATATTAATGGTGAGATGCAATCTCCCATATGAATATGGAAGGAAACGGACAGTAAGTGGGAACAATATATGAAAATGAAGCACCGGTGGAGCGTGTCATTCTGGTAGCCATCAGTGAGCGTGATGGAGACGATACCGTAGCTTCTTTAGGAGAGCTGGCAGAGCTTGCAGCGACCGCAGGTGCCGTGGTAGTCGGAACAGTGATCCAGAATCTGGAACATATGAATCCGGGCACTTATGTGGGAAGCGGAAAATTAGAAGAAATCCGCGATATGATCTGGGAAAAAGAGGCAACCGGAATTATTTGTGATGATGAGCTTTCACCGATTCAGATGAAAAACATGGAACAGGTGCTGGACAGCAAGGTCATGGATCGTACGTTGCTGATTCTGGATATTTTTGCGGCAAGGGCAAGAACCAGTGAAGGCAAGATACAGGTAGAACTGGCGCAGTTAAAATACCGGGCGAGCCGTCTGGCAGGCTTTGGCCGTTCCATGTCCCGTCTGGGTGGTGGAATTGGAACGAGAGGACCGGGGGAGAAAAAACTGGAGATTGACCGTCGACTCATCGGACACAGAACCGCGCAGTTAAACCGGGAATTAAAAGAAGTGGTACGGCATCGTGAACTGACCAGAAGTCAGCGTATGAAAAGCCATACGAAGGTTGCGGCAATCGTGGGCTATACCAATGCAGGAAAATCCACGTTGTTAAATACATTGACGAATGCGGGCGTTTTAGAGGAAGATCAGCTTTTTGCGACGCTGGATCCGACCACCCGTGTGCTGGAACTGGAGAATCACCAGAATCTGATGCTGACAGATACCGTTGGATTTATCCGAAAACTGCCGCATCATCTGGTAGATGCTTTTAAGAGTACACTGGAAGAAGCAAAATATGCAGATTTTATCGTGCATGTGGTAGATGCTTCGAATCCTCAGTGGGATACACAGATGCATGTAGTTTATTCCACACTGCAGGATCTGGGTGTAACGGATAAGAAGATCATTACTCTATTTAATAAATGTGACCGTGTGACCGGGGATGAGGTTTTACAGGATTTCCGTGCAGACAAGACATTGCGGATTTCTGCAAAAACCGGTCAGGGACTGGATACTTTAAAGGAAGTATTTGAGGATTTACTGAGAGATGGGAAGGTACTATTGAAGCATACATTTCCGTATGAAAAGGCAGGAGAAATCCAGAAAATCCGAAAATATGGAGAATTGTTGAAAGAAGAATATACACCGGATGGTATTTATGTGGAAGCATATGTACCACCAGAGTTATAACAATGCAAGATAAAACACCGTTCACACGATGCAGCCACAAAATTATTGTGAAAAAAATTATTGTGAGAACGAATAACAGCGGAAAGGAAGACTGTCGGAGATGAAACTTTTAATTAAAAATGGAACAGTAATCAATCCGGGAGACAAGAAAATCACAAAGGCAGATGTGCTGGTGACAGATGGCGTGATCAGCAAGGTTGCATCTGGTTTGAAGGATGCAGCAGATGAGACATACGATGCAAAAGGGTGCTATGTCATGCCGGGATTTATTGATCTGCACGTCCATCTGCGTGATCCGGGACTGGAGTACAAAGAGGATATTCAGACCGGAGGTGCGGCCGCACTGCATGGAGGATTTACGACCATCGTGGCAATGCCAAATACAAAACCGGTGGCAGATAAACCGGATGTGATCAATTATGTGAAAAACAAAGCCGCGGCAGTGACAAAAGTACATGTGCTACAGGCTGGTGCGGTGACAAAGGGGCAGAAAGGCGAGGAACTTTCCGATATCCGTGGAATGGCAGCAGCAGGAAGCCCTGCCATCAGCGAAGACGGAAAATCTGTTATGAATGCACAGCTTTACCGGGAAGGTATGAAGATCGCGGCAGAAGAAGGACTGGCAGTATTAGCACACTGTGAAGATATTAACATGGTACACGGTGGTGTGTTGAATGCAGATGCTAAATCAAAAGAGCTTGGTTTTGCAGGCATTACAAACTCGGTAGAAGATGTTATCGTGGCAAGAGATATCCTGCTGGCAAAAGAAACTGGTGTGCGCCTGCATCTGTGTCATTGCTCCACAAAAGACAGTGTGCGCATGGTAGAACTGGCAAAAGAAGAAGGACTTCCGGTAACCGCAGAAGTCTGCCCGCATCATTTCTGTATGACTTCTGATGATATTACAGAGGATGATGCAAATTATAAAATGAACCCGCCACTTCGTACCAAAGAGGACGTGGAGGCATTAAAGAAAGGTCTTGCAGATGACATCATGGATGTGATTGCTACCGATCATGCACCGCATGCAGCCAGAGAAAAAGAGCAGGGCATTCAGAAAGCTCCGTTTGGAATCGTTGGTCTGGAGACAGCAGCAGCCCTCACTTATACAGAACTGGTAAAACCGGGCATTTTGACTCCAATGCAGATGGCAGAGAAGATGAGTTACAATCCGGCAAAAGTACTTGGTCTGGAAAAAGGCACTGTGGCAGAAGGAAGCCATGCGGATCTGACGATTTTTGATCCAGAGTGCGAGTGGGTGATTGACCCGGCAGAGTTTTTATCCAAGGGTAAAAACACACCGTTTGGCGGTAAGAAAGTAACCGGAAAAGTAAAGGCGACCATCGTGGACGGTGAGATTGCATATCTGGAGAAATAGTGCGGATTTGCAGAAAAAAGTAAGTCACAAAATAGCTGATATTTCCAAAAGCGAAAAGTGCAGTTTAAGCATATTAGTTGCAAAATAGTTATTTGACTATGAGTACGTGGATTGCGAATATCAGTTTTATAGAATAATTTCATAAAGAGGAGAACGAGACACAATGATCAACAAGTTAGTAGAAAAAATCAAAAAAACAGGTGCACCGATCGTAGTCGGCTTAGATCCGATGCTTTCTTATGTTCCGGAGCATATTCAGAAAAAGTCTTTTGCTGAGTATGGTGAGACACTGGAAGGCGCAGCAGATGCCATCTGGCAGTACAACAAACAGATTATCGACAGTACCTACGATCTGATTCCGGCAGTGAAACCGCAGATCGCCATGTATGAGCAGTTTGGTGTGGAAGGTCTGAAAGCTTTCCAGAAAACCGTTGATTATTGTCATGAGAAAGATCTGGTTGTCATCGGCGATGTAAAACGTGGTGATATTGGTTCCACATCCGCAGCATATGCAACCGGACATCTTGGAAAAGTGCAGGTGGGAAGCAAGACATACAGCACTTTTAATGAGGATTTCGCAACTGTAAACCCATACCTTGGAACAGACGGTATCAAACCGTTTGCTGATGTCTGCAAAGAGGAGAAAAAAGGTCTGTTTATCCTTGTAAAAACATCCAATCCGTCCAGTGGTGAGTTCCAGGATCGTCTGATCGATGGAAAACCGTTATATGAGCATGTAGCTGAAAAAGTTGCTGCATGGGGTGAGGACGTTATGGGCGATGAGTACAGCTACATCGGAGCTGTTGTAGGTGCTACTTATCCGGAAGTTGGTAAAGTATTACGTCAGGTAATGCCAAAGAGTTTTATTCTGGTACCGGGTTACGGCGCACAGGGTGGAAAAGGCAAAGATCTGACTCATTATTTCAATAAAGACGGTCTGGGAGCAATCGTAAACTCTTCCAGAGGTATCATTGCAGCTTACAAACAGGAAAAATACGCACAGTTTGGAGCAGAAAACTTCGCAGATGCTTCCCGTCAGGCAGTCATCGACATGATTGAAGATATTGCTTCCGCATTGAAATAAGGAGAACAACATGGCAGAGAAATTTAAAGAGCAGGCAATTGTGATCAGTCAGGAGCAGATGGCACCGGAGATCTACAGCCTGTGGATAAAGACAGATAAAATCGCGCAGTATGCCAAGGCAGGACAGTTTATTTCCATTTACTGTGATGACGGAAGCAGATTACTTCCACGTCCGATCAGTATCTGTGAAATCGACAAAGAGGATTCTGCGCTGCATCTGGTATATCGTATTGCAGGAAAAGGAACAGCAGAATTTTCCGAAAAACAGACCGGAGATCATCTTTCAGTAATGGGACCGCTTGGGAATGGTTTCCCGTTAAAAGGAAAAAAGGCATTTCTGATTGGTGGTGGAATCGGTATTCCGCCAATGTTGGAGCTTGCAAAACAGTTAAATTGTGAAAAACAGATCGTCCTTGGATATCGCAACTGCGACATGTTCCTTCTGGACGAGTTCAAAAAGCAAGGCGAAGTTTACATTGCCACAGAAGACGGTAGTGTTGGGACAAAAGGAAACGTGCTGGATGCCATCCGTGAAAATGCATTGGATGCAGAAGTTATCTATGCATGTGGTCCGACTCCGATGCTTCGCGCGCTGAAAAATTATGCTGCTGAAAACAATATCGAGTGCTGGATCTCCATGGAGGAGAAAATGGCCTGCGGTATCGGCGCATGTCTGGCCTGCGTATGCAAATCCAAAGAAGTAGATGGACATACAAATGTACATAACAAACGTGTCTGCAAAGAGGGCCCGGTATTTTTGGCAGAGGAGGTAGAGCTGTAATGAACACAAAAGTAACAATTGCAGGAGTCACATTTGACAATCCGGTTATGGTTGCCTCTGGTACTTTCGGTTCCGGTGAGGAATTTTCTGAATTTGTAGATCTGAACCGTCTGGGCGCGGTAGTTACCAAAGGTGTAGCAAACATTCCGTGGCCGGGAAACCCGACACCGCGTATCGCAGAAGTATACGGCGGCATGCTCAATGCCATTGGTCTGCAGAACCCGGGTATCGATGTGTTTGTGTCAAGAGACATTCCGTTTTTGAAAAAATATGATACAAAGATTATCGTAAATGTGTGTGGAAAATCTACAGAAGATTACTGTGAAGTTGTAGAGCGTCTGGCAGATCAGCCAGTAGATATGCTGGAGATCAACATTTCCTGCCCGAATGTCAAAGAAGGCGGAATCGCATTTGGTCAGGATCCGAAGGCTGTTGAGGCGATCACCCGTGAAGTGAAGAAGCATGCAAAACAGCCGGTGATCATGAAACTGAGCCCGAATGTTACAGATATTACCGTGATGGCAAAAGCCGCAGAGGCAGGCGGTGCAGATGCACTGTCCCTGATCAATACGCTCACGGGTATGAAAATTGATGTAAATAAACGTACTTTTGCAATTGCAAATAAAACCGGTGGATTGTCCGGTCCGGCGGTACATCCGATCGCAGTCCGCATGGTATATCAGGTGGCAAATGCCGTAAAACTTCCGATTATCGGAATGGGTGGTATCCAGAATACAGAGGATGCGTTAGAGCTGATGCTTGCTGGCGCAACGGCAGTCAGTGTTGGAACAGCAAATTTTGCAAATCCGATGGTTACTATGGAGATTGTGGATGGCATTGAGCAGTACATGCAGATGCATGGTATTGTGGATATCAATGAACTGATCGGTGCCGTAAAATAAATTCTTGTTTGTCTTTTAAGGAACAAGATGGAAAAACTCCAATGCAGGCACGACGGATTTCCTATCTTCGCTGCGCCGCTTATTTCCGACCGCTTCCGCGAACTCACCAACAGCAAAAACAGCTGTTGGCTCAGACACACTCACGCGGTCGGACTATGCTCGCTTCGATAACGGAAATCCGTCTACCGCCTTGCCTTGGAGTTTTTCCATCTTTGTTCCATTTACGCGCCGGCACCGCGTGCCACGCATGCACACAAGCTGATGACAAAATATTCGTTATGTCGCATGCGCAGATTTACATAGAGTAAAGAATGGCTGATTATTTCACAGCGTAAATAGAGAAAACGAAAAATCCTGTCAGGAAAAGCGATTCAGTGAGCGACTGATTTTCACAAGGTTTTGCGCGAACGTGAACCGACCAGCTTTTATAGGAGGTGGGAGTGAGCGCGATGAAACTGCAGTGAAATGAAGGTAGCGAACGTCTAGCTTTCTGACAGGATTCTTCGTTTTCTTAATTATATTAAAATTTTAGCAAAACAATGACAAACAAGAATTTAAAGGCTAAATGAACCGGGAAATTAGGTATTCTGCCATTTCTGATGGTTCGTTCAAATCAAAAACTGGAAGATTTTTTAGTACGGGTTCATACGGAAAATCGGAAACATAGGCAATGGTATTTTCAAGATTTCCGACCGGTGTTTCATTATAACCCCTGCGCAGTAACTGAATTTTCGGTTGGGAACCAAATTTGTAACCTTCAATTAAAATGAGGTCTACATTGTGGATCCAAGAGAGCAGCTGCCTTAGTGATGGTTTTCCTGCAGTATGCAGCTGCATTTGCACAGTCTGTTCCGGACCGGTCAGAATCATGGTATCTGCACCAGCTTTTCGCAGACGGTAACTGTCTTTTCCGGGCTGATCAATTTCAAAACCATGAGCATCGTGTTTGATCAGTGCAATGCGAAGTCCTTTTTCTTTCAGACAGGCAACCAGTTTTTCAAGATAGGTTGTTTTTCCTGTGCCTGATTTTGCGGAGAATGAGACATAAGGAATAGTCTGTTCTGTTTGCGGAACAAAATCCGCGGGAAACAGTGCAGGCTGTCTTTCTGCAAGCATCTGTAAGGCATGATAGTAGGATGACATATCATTCATATTATAAAAGTGCTCCTGTGGAACAAGAATGTCAGCAATGATGGTGTGTTCCGGTGTCAGAAGCTGACGCAGGCGGTAATTTTCCTCCTGTATGATATGCTTGATGTTCGGAAGACAGGTCTTTGCATAAGCGGCAGAAAGCGGCTGTTTGCCTCGAGTCGGATGCATAAGCACGCAGGCATATTTTGCAGGATCAGTGACAATGGATTGCGCTAACATCTGGCATAAGGAAAGAGCGGCATCTGTGTTTGTGAAGGGGGCATCTACCGGTGTGAAAAACAATAGATCTTCAGAAACAGCAGAAAGACAGCTGTATAATCCACCCAGAGGACCAATTTTTTCAACGCGGTCAGGAATAGCGGTACAGTTTAGTTTCGCTGCCTGATTAATCCAAAAATCCGTCATTTCCGGAACGGATAAATATATTTTTTTGAAATTCGGGCAAAAGCGGCGTACCTGATATTCAATCAGGGTGTATTTACCAAAAGGCAGGAAAGCCTTGTTTGTGCCCATACGTGTGCTGAGTCCTCCGCATAGAAGGACAAGTGCGTGTGTCATATGATGGAATCTCCTTGATTCGTTCAAATAAAAAATAATTGAAAGAAATATTCTTTTGTGCTATCCTAAGTTCACGCAGTTATGATTCCTGTATAACTGTACAAGTATCTTTAGAACCATAAGGTTTCAGAAATTCGGAAGCTCATATATCGAGTATATTCCAAATGATGAATAAAAAGCAATAGAAAAATGGGAGAGTTTGTACTTTACAATTACTTATAGCAATTTAAATTTACAGGTAGGAGAAAATTATGCGTCTTACAACGTTATGTTACATAGAAAAAGATGAAAAATACCTGATGCTTCACCGAACGAAAAAGAAAAATGACGAGAATCATGACAAATGGATCGGTGTCGGCGGAAAGTTTGAGCCAGGAGAATCACCGGATGAGTGTGTGATCCGTGAAGTAAAAGAGGAAACGGGGCTGACTCTGACGAAATATCAGTTTCGCGGGATTGTAACGTTCTGTTCGGATGAATGGGAAGATGAATATATGCATCTTTTTACTGCAACGGAATTTGAGGGCGATTTGATTGAGTGTAACGAGGGTACCCTAGAATGGGTAGGCAAGGAAGCGGTGTTATCGCTTCCAACCTGGGAAGGCGATCATCTGTTTTTAGAACGTCTGCTATCTGGAAATCCGGCATTTTTTTCGTTAAAAGTCGAGTATGAAGGGGAAAGATTGGCGAAGTGGAAATTTTTTTCATAAAGGTGAAAAAAGTACTTGCGCTTTGTGTAAGGCAAAGGGATAAGATATGACCATGGTTGATCAATCAAATTACTTTGAACTGACAGATTCTGTAAATCGGAGATCATGTCTATGGTTGGTCTGGCATAAATCTGATATTTGAGTATGAGCATGAAGTGTAAAAAATACAGGCCAAATGATATAAGGATATAATGCAAAGAAATAATAAAAAGACAGATTTGTTTCTATTGTTTGAGATAGAGGCAAATCTGTCTTTTGGCTATTTGATGATTAAATTCCGGAATAATTAATGTTCACATTTCCAGAAAAATGCGCTGTACGGCGGAAGTTCACTGCCACCACCGAAATCATGTTTGTTTCCGGTGATTAGATCAACGGCAGTACCACATCCGGCATCAAAATGAGCGGTATACGGTTCACCATCTGCATTGATGGCAACCAGAACACGTTCAGAATCTGTTTTTCGCTCAAAAATGCACTGACGGTTTGTCAGTACAACAGAACGGAAATCACCGTAATTTAACGCATTGCTTCCTTTTTTTGCAACAGCAAGTTTGGAAATCCATGTGGTCAGATCATTTTCTATTGGCGCGTCGAAGCAGGCGCGTAATGCCGGATCACCGTCACTTTTGTTTGCTTTTGCACCCCATTCGCTTCCGTAGTAGACGCATGGGATACCCGGCATACCAAAACAAAGGGCATAGATCAGCGGAAGATGATACTCATTGGTCAGATTGCTGGCAATACGGCTGACATCGTGATTGTCTACAAAGCAGAGCAAATGTTTGCCGCGGTAAAGTGTCCAGTTTTCCGGACCGAACTGACGCAGGAGAGAGTGTACGATCTCAAACATATTCATGGAGTTGAAGCTGGAGAACAGTCCCTTGTAGCACTCATAGTTTGTGGCAGAATGCAGCATGGAATCGTTCATCAGGCGGTTGTAATCACCGTGAAGCATTTCACCTACCAGGAAGAAGTCAGGTTTCAGACTGTCACAGAAAGCCCGGAGTTCCCGGACAAAATTTTCATCCAGACAGTAGGCAACATCCAGACGCAGACCGTCGATATCAAATTCCTTCACCCAGCTTCGGATACTGTCAAAAATATGTTGTTTGACATCTGGGTGACAGAGGTTTAATTTTACGAGGTCATAATTGCCTTCCCAGCCCTCATACCAGAGCCCGTCATTGTAGTTGGAATTGCCGTCAAAACTGATATGAAACCAGTCTTTGTACGGGGAATCCCAGCGTTTTTCCAGCACATCCTGAAATGCCCAGAATCCACGACCGACATGATTGAACACACCGTCCAGTACGACTTTGATTCCCTCCTTGTGCAATGCCTGGCAGACATCGGCAAAATCTTCGTTTGTGCCCAGACGCACATCAATTTTCCGAAAATTTCTGGTATTGTATCCATGCGTATCAGATTCAAATACCGGTGAAAAATAAATGGCATTCGCACCGAGATTTTTGATGTGTGGAATCCAGTCGATGACCTTCCGGATGCGAGGTGTAAGTACACCGTCATTTTCAAAAGGTGCTCCGCAGAAGCCCAATGGATAAATTTGATAAAATACACTTTCGTAAGCCCACATAATTCAAGCCCTCATTTCTTAATACTCATTTTTAATTGTAAAACCTGTATAAAAAGTCTGTATCTGCGCAGAGCCATTTTGCCGGACAGATACAGACTTTATGACAATACTTATGATAATTCTTTTGCGTCCACATCGATGAGAGAGGAAGTACAGTTCGGACAGCGTGTTGCTTCGATGCTGATCTCAGACATACAGTATGGACATTTCTTTGTGGTCGGTTCTGCCGGAGTTTTCGTTGCCGGTTTCCGCAGTTTGTTTAAAAACTTCACGATACAGAAAACAACCAGTGCCATGATGATAAAGTTGATCACATTGGAAATGAAGGAGCCATATTTGAATACAGCGGCACCTGCTTTTTCCGCAGCGTCTAACGTTTCATAATGGGAACCGTCCAGAGTGATAAACAGATTGGAAAAATCGATTTTTCCTGTGAAAATTCCGAGAATAGGATTGATGATGTCATTTACCAGAGAATTTACGATGCCGGTAAATGCACTGCCGATGATCATACCAATGGCAAGATCCATCATGTTGCCCTTCAGGGCAAACTCTTTGAATTCCTGAATGAATTTTTTCATATCTTACATACCCTCCTTATGTATGGCGATGTGATTTGAATGCAGAATAAGCAAAGCAACTGCGTTCATGAGCAAGTAGTGAAAGCAGATTGTGAATGTCCGTTTTACAAAGATCATCGCAACTATAATACCAATAGTATATCATAGGTTATTGGCTTTGTGTACAAGAGAAGCGCGAAAATATGGCATTTTCTGAGCAAATTGTGGAAAATATAGTCATACAACTGGTAAGACCAGAATTAGTGATGACAAATAGCAAGCGCTGTGCTACACTTGATGTCAGAAAATGATGCATAATATATGATTTTAATGATTAAAGAGTGAGATTTGACAGCAAATCAATGGCTGTCGGAAACGGGAGCATAAAACTATGACAATTGTAACTACAATGTGTAAATTATTAATTGCAATGCTGATTGGTTTCTATTTGTTTAAGAAGAATATATTGACCAAAGAAGTAAATGCAAAACTTTCCAGTATGATCGTGCAGATCACCTGTCCATGCATTATTTTAAACAGTCTTTCCACGGTGTCACACGACGATACCGGTATGGTATTGAAACTGTTTCTGGCAGGTGTGGTAATGTATGTGATCTTCCCAATCATGGCCTGGATCATTACAAAAATCATGCGTGTGCCGGCACATCTGCGTGGAACATACATGTGTATGCTTATTTTTTCAAACAATTCTTTCATGGGGTATCCGGTTGTGCAGGCTCTGTATGGCGACAGCGCGATTTTTTATATCACAATTTTTAACATGCCGTTCAGTATTCTGTTTTTCTCCATGGGACTGCATTTGTTGAAAAAAGATGCGGCTATCGCGTCCGGAAACTTTGTAAAGGAAAAATTGAATCTCCGCAGTTTTATCAATAATGGAATCATTGCTTCCGTTGCGTCACTGGTTATTTATTTTGCCAATATTCCGATGCCGGATATTTTTTATGCCTGTGTTGGATTTGTCGGAAATATCACGACACCGTTGTCAATGATCATCATCGGTGCGTCCATGGCGGCTGCATCTCTTGGTGATATCAAAAAAGAAAAAGCAATCTGGCCGATGCTTCCAATCCGTCTGGCAGTGATGCCGGTGATTGTGTGGTTATTTATGCATCTGGTTACAAAAGACGTGACACTGATCAATATCTGTACCATCGGTGCAGGCATGCCGGTAGCGTCCCTTGTTGCCATGGGGGCAGCACCTTATCCGAGACAGAGTCGGTCGGCATCTATTGGTGTGGCGATTTCTACCATCGTGTCACTGGTGACGATACCGATCATGGCGGTGTTGCTCGGTGCGTAAATCTTGTTTGTCGTTGTAAAGGGCAAAATGAAATGAACTCCAAAAAGAACATGAAAAATTTTCTGTGTCTGTTGCGTCGCTTATTTCCGACCACTCCCGCGAACTCACCCGCAAAACCGGCGGGTTCAAACACACTCCCGCGGTCGGGCTAGACACAACAGACACAACTAAAATTTTCCAACTATTCTTTTTTGGAGTTCATTTCATTTATGCCTTAAACGACAAACAAGAATTCAGCTGGCAAAAATACCGTTCCAGTGGTACAATGTCTGACATAGAGCAAAAGTTATCATGAGGAGGAGCGTATCATGTATCAGGCAAAAGAGACAAGATATGACAAAATGGTGTACAACCGTTGCGGTAACAGTGGTCTGAAACTGCCGGAAGTTTCCCTTGGATTCTGGCACAATTTCGGGGACACCGGGGTTTACGAAAATATGCGCCAGATGGTATTTACCGCTTTTGATAATGGCATCACACATTTTGATCTGGCAAATAATTATGGTCCGGAGTACGGCAGTGCAGAGGCAAATGTCGGAAAACTCCTGAAGGAGAATTTCCGACCATACCGTGACGAGCTGATCATCAGTACCAAAGCCGGTTACGATATGTGGAAAGGTCCCTATGGCGACTGGGGCAGTCGCAAATATCTGTTGGCAAGTCTGGATCAGAGTCTGCAGAGACTGGGACTTGATTACGTGGATATTTATTATCATCATCGGATGGATCCGAATACACCGCTGGAGGAGACCATGGGTGCTCTGGATCAGGCGGTAAAAAGTGGAAAGGCACTGTATGCAGGTATTTCCAATTATGACGGTGAGACAATGAGGCGTGCGGCAGCAATCATGAGAGATCTGCATTGTCCGTTTGTTATTAATCAGAATCGTTATTCTATTTTTGACCGTACTATCGAACAGAACGGTTTAAAGCAGGCAGCGCAGGAAGAGGGCAAGGGAATCATTGCATTCAGTCCGTTGGCACAGGGCATGCTGACAGACCGTTATCTGAATGGTATTCCGGCAGACAGCCGTGTCAATACCGATGGCCGTTTCCTGAAAAAAGAGCAGTTTACGGACAGTAAGATTCATCAGATTCAGGCGCTGAATGAAATCGCAAAACAGCGTGGTGAAAGTCTGGCGCAGATGGCACTGAAATGGGTATTAAAAGATGATGTTGTGACAAGTGTCCTGATCGGAGCATCCAAACCGCAGCAGATTCTGGATAATATAAAAGTCATTGAAAGTGCAGGATTTACGGATGAAGAGATCCGAAAGATTGACGAGATTTCCGGAAACTAAAATATATCTGATAAAAAACAAATAAGAGAAAGAAGAAGGGGAGCAGGTGGAAACATCTGCTTTCCTTTTAAAAATCAGTGACAGGAGTAAAAGAAAAATAAGATGTGGATGATAATATGTATTATTGTGGCAGTGATCCTGCTAGGGTGGATCGGTATCGGATATGTGGGATTCAAGACTGCGATCTGCCGTGGACATGAATTGGATATCAACGACCGGGAAGCGTTAAAAGGGACCGCCTGGGATCAGTATTATGACGAGATTCAGGAAGGAATTGTCTGGATCAGTCAGCAGGAAGCAGAAGATATCTACATTCAGTCCGAGGATGGTTTAAAATTACATGCGCGTCTGATGGATCAGTCCGGCGCCAAGGGAACGGTACTCATGTTTCATGGTTATCGCACACATCCGGAGGTGGATTTTTCTGCATCTTCTCATGTGTATTATGAATGTGGAAACAGAATTGTACATATTGACCAACGTGCTGCCGGTGAAAGTGAAGGAAAATACATTGGTTTTGGTGTGTTGGAAAGCCGGGACTGCTGTCTTTGGGCACAGTATATCGCGAATCGTTTCGGAACCGATCAGAAGATTATCCTGGCAGGATTGTCCATGGGAGCTTCTACGGTGCTGATGGCGACCGCCCACCATGAAGACAGACGTGTTCGAATCAATTGCTCCACGGAAGAACCTATGGAAGTGAGCATGACGCTTCCCAAAAATGTTACCGGCATCGTTGCCGACAGTGCATTTTCTTCCCCCTATGATATTATCAAAAAGCGAATTCGGACGACTTATCATTGCAATGGAAGGCTGCTTACTATTGCAATTGGCATCTGGAGCCGTATGCTGGCACATTATTCGTTAAAGGAATTGTCTGTACCGGATGTGATGAAACATAATACAATTCCGGTGCTGTTGGTGCATGGAACCGAAGACAGTAATGTTCCGGTGGAAATGACGGTGAAAATTGCCGAAAACTGTCAGGCACCAAAGCAGGTGCTTCTGGTAAAGGGGGCAGAGCATGGAACTGGATATCTGGTGGATAATGAGGCTTATAAAAAGGCACTTCAGGAGTTTTGTTCCTGAGGTGTTTTGGGTTAATGAAAGAAATTGTCTGTTTTTGGTTAAACTGTTTTTGGGTGTGTAAAGTATTGTATATGTAGTATGAACAGAGGCTGACTCTCCGATTGCGGATGAAATTGCTGTTTCAGGTGTGACATTGTTATTTTCGTATGGTATACTGAAACACAGGGAAAATAAAAAAGACGATAAAAGGAGCAATGCAATGATAAGGGTAGGAATTATTACAGCCAGCGATAAGGGATACCGCGGAGAACGTGAAGATCTCAGTGGGGCAAGAATCGCTGAAATCATGGAACAGCATGGCTATGAGATTGCTAAAAAAGTGATTTTGCCGGATGATCAGCAGATGCTGTCAGCGGAAATGATTGCCATGAGTGAAGAAAATATTCAGCTTGTACTGACGACGGGTGGAACCGGTTTTTCCAAAAGAGATGTGACACCGGAAGCAACCAAAGCGGTGATTGAACGGGAAGTGCCGGGCATTCCGATGGCAATTTTACAATATTCTCTGACGATCACAGAACGTGCGATGCTGTCACGGGCAGCAGCCGGTATTCGTGGAGAGACATTGATCGTCAATCTGCCGGGCAGTCCGAAGGCAGTGGATGAGGCATTGAACTATGTTTTGCCATCTTTAAAGCATGGATTGGATATTTTGCTTGGAAATGATGCTGAGTGCGCACGAAAATAGTTATTTCATTATTAATTTGTGTGTGAATTATGTATGTAAATTAAATATGGAAAACATAGAATGGGCATACGAAAAAGTGAGCCCATTAGCGTATAATAAAAGTTTAGGAGATATTAGGATATTATGAAACTGATCAAGACAGAAGACGCGGTAGGACATGTACTCTGCCACGATATTACACAGATTATCAAAGGTGTGACCAAAGATGCGGTGTTTCGCAAAGGTCATGTAGTGACAGAAGAAGATATTCCGGTGCTTTTATCTGTTGGAAAAGAGCATCTGTATGTATGGGAAAAGGATGATACCAAGTGGCACGAAAACGAAGCTGCTGAGATCCTATACGACATCTGTGCAGGTACAAACATGCATCCGTCCGGTATCAAAGAGGGAAAAATCGAACTGATCGCGGATATAGACGGCGTATTAAAAATCCGCAGAGATGCGTTGGTGGCAGTAAACAGCCTTGGAGAGATGATGATCGCATCCCGTCATGGCGATTTCCCGGTAAAAGTGGGAGATAAGCTGGCAGGAACCAGAATCATTCCGTTGGTGATTGAAAAAGAAAAAATGGAGCGCGCGAAAGAAGTTGGCGGAACGGAACCAATTTTCGAGATCCTTCCATATAAAAAGAAAAAATATGGCATTGTCACAACCGGAAGCGAAGTGTTCAAGGGACGGATCAAAGACACCTTCAGTCCGGTGATTCGTGAAAAACTGGCAGAGTTCCCATCAGAAGAAATTGACCAGATCTATGTAGATGATGAAAAAGAGCATATTCTGGAAGCAATTCAGAAACAGATTGCAGCAGGCGCGGAACTGATTATCTGTACCGGCGGTATGAGTGTCGATCCGGATGACTGTACGCCATGGGCAATTATGTCCACCGGAGCCAGAGCCGTAAGCTATGGCGCACCGGTACTTCCGGGTGCGATGATGCTTGTTTCTTATTATACGAATGAAGCAGACGGTAGAGTGATCCCAATCCTTGGACTTCCGGGCTGCGTGATGTATGCAAAACGTACCATTTTTGATCTGGTATTGCCACGGATAATGGCAGGTGATGAGATTACCGCAGAGGATATTGCAAAACTTGGCGAGGGTGGTCTGTGCCTGAACTGCAACGTCTGTACCTTCCCAAATTGTGGCTTTGGAAAGTAGTATTACAGTTCACTCATTATGTGTATTCAGATATCGATCACGCTTGCATGAGGAGATAACTGGATACATAATGATGAGTGAACTGCAAACTGTAATAAGAAGTTAAGGAGTTGGAATCATGGCAGAATTAACACATATCAATGAGCAGGGCAGGGCAAAAATGGTTGATGTATCGGAGAAAGCCGACACAAAACGAATCGGCATTGCCTCCGGACGTATCTGCATGCAGCCGGAGACCTTTACCCTGATCACAGATGGAAAAATAAAAAAAGGTGATGTACTGGCAGTTGCACAGGTAGCCGGGATCATGGCAGCAAAAAAAACATGGGAGATCATTCCAATGTGCCATCCGTTATTACTCACCGGTGTAGACATTCATTTTGAACTACATCCGGAAGTATCGGAGATCGAAGCCATTGCTTCCGTGCGAACCACCGGAAAGACCGGAATCGAGATGGAAGCACTGCATGCAGTCTCCGCGGCATTGTTAACAGTTTACGACATGTGCAAGGCAGTAGACCGCGGTATGGTGATTAAAGACATCTTGTTGTTAGAAAAAGATGGCGGAAAATCCGGTCATTATGTAAGAAGTTAAGAAAAACTAACTAAATGAGAAAACACTATCATTAACCCTCTTGACGGATCAAGAAGGTTAAAGTATACTAACCACATACAAAAGATATCTGAGCAAACAACTAGGATATCGTAGATAGAATATCAGGCGGATAAAGGCTCCGCCTTCTTTTAAGAACACGGGTTAGAAAACACTAATAAAAAATGGAGGAGGCTAACATGAGCATTGTAATTATTGGTGGACATGAAAGAATGGAAACACAGTATAAACAGATCTGCAAGCAGTATAAATGTAAAGCAAAAGTATTTACCAAAATGAAAACAGATCTGAAAAATAAAATTGGCAGCCCAGATCTGCTGATCCTTTTCACATCTACGGTTTCTCACAAAATGGTACATTGTGCAGTTGCAGAAGCAGAGCGCAAAAATATTGTCGTTGAGCGTTCCCATAGCAGCAGCGCCAGCGCATTAAACGGAATCCTTGAGCAGTACGCTTAATTTTAAAACAAAGTATAGAAAAAAGTATAGAAAAGAAGAAATAAGAACAAAATAGCTCATAGCGAAAACAAAAAGCGTAAATAATATTTCTCAAATGATTAATACATTCAATATATGAAATGAGAGAAATATGACAATAAGGGGAGTATTTAATATATAGGAGGATACAAGACATGCCAACAGAAGCCGTATTACATCGACTTTCCAGCAGAAAGATGACAGAAAGCCTGATGATGCAGATCATCCTGCATTGTGCACCAGTGTTAAAAAATGTAAAAATGTCATCCATGTTTACCGTTCCGGCGGCATATCTGAAATTCGTACGTTCCGTATTTAAAAATACCGGGATCAAAGTCAGATGTTTTTGTCAGGGAATGGGGCGTGCAGTCGTTTACGTGTACCGGGAACGGGAAGTACAGCAATGTCTGGCAGATCCGCAGGTCATAGCATTTTTACATACATATGGTTATGAAAGTACCGATGTGGATGTTTGTCTGAACCATTTAAGCCAGAGAGTTTCTCTGTCAGCACAGGGAGCAGAAAGCTATCCGCATGAAATGGGAATCTTCCTTGGATATCCGCTGGAAGATGTCAGAGGTTTTATCCTTCATGAAGGAAAAGACAGCTGCTACACCGGATACTGGAAAGTATATGGCGATGTCGAGCAGGCGAAACAGACTTTTCAGGTTTACGATAATGCAAAAGAGTGTGCCGTTGTAGAATTTATGGCAGGAAAACAGATGAAAGAGATTGCCTGTTAAAAAACACATAAGAAACTGAGAAAATGTGGTAATGACAACGGACGAAAAAGTAAAAACGTTTCATACTGTATATAAGCCAACGGATACTGGTTCTCAGCAGCGGGGCTATGTGCAGCATAAAATAAAAAAGTTAAATTAAGGAGACAAAGAAAATGGCAGAAGTAAAAATCATTTACTGGAGTGGTACAGGAAATACAGCAGCAATGGCACAGAGCGTTGCAGATGGTGTTGCAGCAGCAGGTGCTGAGGCAAAGATCATTCCGGTTGAGAATGCAAGTGCAGCAGATATCGCAGATGTAAAAGCATTTGCACTTGGGTGCCCATCTATGGGAGCAGAACAGTTAGAGGAATCTTCCATGGAACCGTTCGTAGATGAAATCCTTGGCAGTGTATCCGGCAAAAAAATCCTCTTATTCGGTTCTTATGGATGGGGAGATGGCGAATGGATGCGTAACTGGGTTGAACAGATGACAGGCGCAGGTGCAGAGATGATTGAAGCAGAAGGTATCATCGCAAACGAAGCACCGGATGCAGATGCTCAGGCAGCATGCGAAGCAGCAGGAAAAGCTTTAGCTGCAAATGCATAAATAATATACAATGTGCAGATCATACTACAATAATATTTAACCCCTGAATAAATTGGTTGAAAACCACCCTTTCAAAAAGAGATGGACCGTCGTTCCCGGATCACGCTGGCGAATGGCGGTCTTTTACGTTAAAAATTTCACACGATAAATCGTTGAAGTCTGGGTATTGCTTTTTTGCAAAATCTGGGCTATGATAGAGAAAGATTTTCCGACAGAGAGAGTAAATGGGAAAAATCGAGTTGGGAACCTACGAAGCAGGAGGAAAAAAGTGATGAATTTAGAAGAATTAAAAGTAGTTGATGCAGATGTCGCTGCAGCCATCGAAGCAGAGCTGGACCGTCAGAACAGCCACATCGAGCTGATCGCATCCGAGAACTGGGTCAGTGACGCAGTTATGGAAGCACAGGGAAGCATCATGACAAATAAATATGCAGAGGGTTATCCGGGAAAACGTTATTATGGCGGATGCCAGTGTGTAGATATCGTTGAAAATCTCGCCATTGAGCGTGCAAAAGAATTATTTGACGCTGAGTACGTTAACGTACAGCCACATTCCGGTGCACAGGCAAACATGGCAGTACAGTTCGCATTGCTTCAGCCGGGTGATACCGTAATGGGTATGAACTTAGATCATGGCGGACATCTGACACACGGAAGCCCGGTAAACTTCTCCGGAACATACTTCCACATCGTACCTTACGGTGTAAACGATGAAGGCTTCATCGATTACGATAAAGTAGAAGAGATTGCTATGGAGTGCAAACCGAAAATGATCATCGCAGGCGCAAGTGCTTATGCAAGAACCATTGATTTTGCACGTTTCCGTGACATCGCAGACAAATGCGGCGCATACCTCATGGTAGATATGGCACACATCGCAGGTCTGGTAGCTGCAGGACTTCATCCAAGCCCAATCCACTATGCAGACGTTGTTACAACTACAACTCATAAAACACTGCGTGGACCAAGAGGCGGTATGATCCTTGTTTCCAAAGAGTCCATGGAGAAAAATAACTTCAACTTCAATAAAGCAGTATTCCCGGGAATCCAGGGTGGACCGCTGATGCATGTCATTGCTGCCAAAGCTGTTTGCTTCAAAGAGGCACTTCAGGATAGCTTCAAGACCTATCAGCAGGGCATCGTAGATAACGCACAGGCACTTTGCAAAGGACTGATGAACCGCGGTATCAAGATCGTATCCGGCGGTACAGACAACCACCTGATGTTGGTTGACCTGACACCGTTTGACCTGACAGGAAAAGCCATCGAGAAACTTCTGGATGAGGCTCATATCACAGCAAACAAGAACACTATCCCGAACGATCCGAAATCCCCGTTTGTAACAAGTGGTATCCGTCTTGGAACACCGTCCGTTACATCCAGAGGCATGAACACAGAGGATATGGATCAAATCGCTGAGGCAATCTCCATCGTTATTAAAGAAGGCGAAGAAGGCGTTGCAAAAGCACGTGCGATCGTTGATGCGCTGACAGAGAAATATCCGTTGAAAAAATAATTGGTATAATATAAGAATGATATTAAAAACTCCCGATTTTTCGAAATTGGGAGTTTTTTGAACGCAATAATTATGATTGCAGTACAACCGAAGGCTATCAGGCATTTTTAGATTCTCTGTATGAAGTCCGTAACATGCCGACATGGATTGAAGATCCGCTTCCGATAACGACAGATGATAAAATGCTGGTGTTATCAACCTGCAATGGAAATCATGATCAGCGTTTTCTGGTATGTGCAATATTGACAGAGGTGCAGTAAGCGTATGAAAAAAAATGCAAAGAAGATCATTTATGTGATCGTGGCCATCGTTTTGATACTGATCGTCGGATTTTTCCTGGTGCTGTATTCCAGACAGAAAAAAGCACAGGATGCAGCTCTGGCAGAAAATAAAGTATCGCAGGCAAGCAGCAATGAGATAGAGTGGAATGGTAAGAAATACACTTACAACGATCAGCTGATCAACATACTGTTTCTTGGTATTGATAAAGCAGAAGATATCGACAGCAGTTATATGCCCGGTGATGCGGGACAGGCGGATTGCGTTATGTTGTTATCGCTGAATAAAGAGACAAAAGAAGCGCGTATTCTTCAGATTAATCGTAATACCATGACAAAAGTGGATGTGTACAGTTCAGATGGCGAGTCCTACGGAACGATTGACGCACAACTTGCGACGCAGTATGCTTACTGTATCGGTGGCAGCAGAAGCTGTTGGGCGACCGAGAAAACGGTGAAAAACTTGCTTTATAATCTGCCGATCAATGGTTATCTGGCATTATCCGTAGATGGAATCGAAGAAATAAACGATGCCATTGGCGGAGTAACCGTCACCATGACAGATGCCGATGCACAGATTGATTCTGAGTTTCAGGCAGGACAGGCCATTTGTCTGAAAGGTGAAAAAGCAGAAACCTATGTACGATATCGTGACACCGAGCAGTTTGACAGTAATTCAGATCGTATGCGTCGTCAGGTATCTTATATCACAGCAATGATTCAGCAGATGCGCAGTCGTGGCGGCAGCGAAATGTATGATATATTTTCTCCGTTTTTAGATCGGTATATTGTCACAGACCTGGATTCGGATCAAATTGATGCGTTAAGCAGTTACAATTATCTGACGGATGAAGTACAGTATCTTCCGGGAGAAAGTGTCATGGGAGAAAAGTATGAAGAATTTCATGTCGATGAAGATCAGCTGCAGGAACAGCTGATTGAGACGTATTACAAACCGGTGGAATAGCCGGAACATACACAGACAAATGGATAAGCTGTAAACAGGGTAGCAGATCCTGCTATCACTTTTTACAAATAAATTATGAAGGGAGAAAACTATGAAGAAAGTAGTGGCATTATTAATGGCTGCTGTACTGACAGTAGGAATGACAGTGACTGCATTTGCAACTCCAAGTCCATCCGCAAACTCTGACATTGTTACCGCTGCAAAAGATGCAGATGGCAATGCCATTGACCTGTCTGACATTGTTGTTTCTGAAAAGTATGATGCGGCAGATCAGAGCGCAGTAGATGCGATCAAAGCTGATCCGTAGGCAGTATTAGCAAGCGTAGTTGGACAGTCAACAGCAGCAAATTACAGTCTTGCACTTCTGCGTGACGTAAAAGTAATTGGAAATGTTAAATTCCCGGTTACACTTACATTCAAAATTGCAGGTGTTACAGCAAGCAGTAAAGTTATCGTGCTTCACTATTATGACGGAAGCTGGCATCAGGAAAATCCGACTGTTGGTGATGGAACTGTAACAGTTACATTCGACAGACTTTCACCGGTAGCATTCTATGTACAGAATGCAAATGGTTCTGGTAACGGCGGAAATGGCGGAAATGGTGCAAACGGAAATGGTTCCGGTTCCCAGGTCGTTTCTCCGAAAACCGGCAGTTCACCAGTAATGATGTACGCTGTAATTGCCGCAGTAGTTGCTGCTGCAGGTATGTGTGTAACATACAAAAAGAAACGTGCATAATCAGGTTTGACAGAAGTGAAGAGACAGAAGAATCCTGAAACATGGATTCTTCTATCATGTGTAGGAACATTTTACAGTGACAACGTCTTACATTGTAGAAAAGAGATCTGCAACAGGGGAGTGACATAAGATAGATTTCTTTTCTATGGTGTAAAACGGTCAATGTAAAAGAAATATGGGAGAGTTGAAGTAAATGAAGAAAAAAATATTGATTGCAATTGCCGATATTTTAGCAGTGATCATAGCATATGGTCTGGCGTTATCATTGCGATTTGATATGAGATATTCTAAGATACCGGAGCAGTTTATTGTGGGATATATGTATTATATCGTACTGGCATCTGTCCTTCTGGTGTCTTGTTATGTGATAGCAAAACTGTACCGAAGTGTATGGTCTTATGCAGGAATCAATGAGATATTAAAAACCTGCGTGGCATCGATCGCTGCCTGCGTGATGACAGGGGTTGTATTTTCGATAGCCATCATGCGAATGCCGATTTCTTTCTATCTGATCGGATGGATTTTAGTATTTGGATTTACCGCATCCATTCGTATGATGTATCGTCTGCTTCGCCGTATGAGAATCAAAACAGAAAATTCAAAAGAGAATACAGAGCGGCAGAATATTATGATCATCGGAGCCGGTGCAGCGGGTCTGGTACTTCTCCGGGAGTATCATAACAGTTATTATCTGACAGACCGGGTAAAAATCTTTATTGATGATAATGCACAGAAATGGAATAAATATCTGGACGGCGTTCTGATTGAAGGCGGTCGCAATAAGATTCTGGAATCTGTAGAAAAATACCAGATCAATAAGATTATTCTGGCAATGCCGTCTGCAGACCGCAAAGATATTCGTGATATTCTGGAAATCTGTAAAGAGACAGATTGTCAGATTCAGACCGTTCCGGGTGTTTATCAGCTGGTCAACGGTGAGGTCAATGTCTCAAAACTTAGAAATGTGGAGATCGAAGACCTTCTGGGACGTGATCCAATCGAAGTGAATCTGGATGAAATCCTTGGATACATCAAAGGAAAAACTGTTCTGGTAACCGGCGGTGGCGGTTCCATCGGAAGTGAAATCTGTACACAGCTGGCAGAGCATGAAGTCGGACATCTGATTATTTTTGACATTTATGAAAATAATGCTTATGATATTCAGCAGAAGCTCAGATGGAATCATCCGGAACTGAATCTGACGGTATTGATCGGTTCGGTACGAAATACACATCGTATCAATAGCGTAATGAAGAAATACAAACCAGATGTCGTATTCCATGCAGCAGCGCACAAGCATGTACCGCTGATGGAGGACAGCCCGAATGAGGCAATCAAAAATAACGTATTTGGTACTTACAAGACAGCATCCGCGGCAGGAAGAAATCATGTCAAAAAATTTGTACTGATCTCTACTGACAAAGCGGTAAATCCGACCAATATCATGGGCGCTTCCAAGCGTATGTGCGAGATGATCGTACAGACCTTAAACCATTTCTATGAAACAGACTTCGTTGCTGTTCGTTTTGGAAATGTGTTAGGAAGTAACGGAAGTGTTATTCCACTGTTCGAGAAACAGATTGCTGCCGGTGGTCCGGTTACTGTAACACATCCGGATATCATTCGTTACTTTATGACGATTCCGGAAGCCGTATCTCTGGTACTTCAGGCAGGTGCGTATGCAAAAGGCGGAGAGATCTTCGTACTGGATATGGGTGAACCTGTAAAAATTGCAGATCTTGCAAAAAATCTGATCCGTCTGTCCGGTTATAAACTGGGAGAGGACATTGAAATCGAATACACCGGACTTCGTCCCGGTGAAAAACTGTATGAGGAACTTCTGATGGATGAGGAAGGTCTTCAGGATACCGAAAACAAGATGATCCACATCGGTAAACCAATCGATATGGATGAAGAAAAATTCATGCATCAGCTGATCCAGTTGCGTGATGCTGCAAATGAGGACAGCGATGCGATCCGTGCAATGGTAAAGGAAATTGTTCCGACTTACCAGATGCCGAAGGAAGCATTGGCGTATAAGAAGAAAAAGAATTCTGTATATGATAATTTGCAGTAAACGCTTAATTTTTGGGTAGATAGTTATCTATCTGTTTATAACTCATAATGATAGTAGATAGATTTTTACTCCACTCTAGCACCACATTCCCCCCGCGCATAACCGCAGGGGGATGTTTCATTCTGGCATCTTTCTTTTTATTTCTTTATTTTCAAAAGTGTTTTATAAAAAGGCTTGAGTATTTTGTGCAATTGCATTCCCTGATGGGGATATTGGGTCTGCAGCTTTCGATTGAGACTCTTTTTGTCATCTGTCCGCGTGAGATTTGTGTACAGATAGGCAATAAAATCTGAAGGAACTTCGGTATCGGTTGTATTACAATACTTGAAGATCAATTCACAGAATTTCTTGAATCGGGTTTCTTTTTTCCAGGAAACCGAAGGTGCTGCGAATTTTTCCTGACGCATGTATTTATAAAGATCTTCCCCTTTTTTGATACCGTAAAAATGCACATAGGCAAGGTGGATATAAGAAGATTCTTTGGAACTGACACAATTAATGATTGTGTAAAGTTCCTTGAGGTCAACACCCCTTACCGTTTGCTCAGTGTCTGTGTCTACAGAAGAAGCCGTATCTACTTTTTCCTCCGATACAGTTGCTGGTTCTGTCTTGATCTCAGGAGTTGGAATATTACTGGTGGTGAGCCTTGTTATTGCCCGGTTCTGCTCAGACCAGAAATGAACCACAGCATCAAAACCTGTATCATTTGATACGATGACCATTTCATCGGTGTTTTTTGAGCGGAGCTGATAACCAAGATAAGATACTAATTGAAAATCCAGTGCATTGCTGCCTTCATGGCAACGAATGAACTGAGGTTTATTTTTGGCATTCATCAGAGCGATGGCATGCTCATAATCAATGCGCGGGGAGTGACTGGTGTAAAAAATCAGGAACGTGCTGTCCGGATCTGCCAGCAGAAGGTTGATCCAGGCGTCACCGACATTTTCACTGTCCACAAAATAAGTTTTTGACATTTGCTTTTGGTACCTCATATGCCAGAATATATCTATTATAGCATGATACCATGCTTTGATAAAAAAATATTTTATTAAGATTTGTAAAGAATGATTTGGTATTTCAAAAATAGTAATTGTCAAACATTTTACCCACCGCTATAATGAATAAGTAAATATTTTTATTTGAATGTAGGTTGCAGAGCGACTGCGTTCATAAGCAAGGAACAAAAGTGGATGGCAGATGTCCGTTTTATAAGTTTTTTAGTAAGGACAAAAAATGGAATGTAGAAGAAAAAGCAGATACCTTATCTGGTTATTCCCGCTTGTTGTTATGATCATGATTTTCTCATTTTCCGGGCAGCAGGGGGAGGAATCTTCCAGTATGAGTAATATATTTGTAAATCTGTTTTTACAGATTCGGGGAACGTTGGGATTGTTTCCAAAATTTGCGGATGCAGAGCTGGTAAATCTGATCTCTCTTGTGGTGCGAAAAGGAGCGCACGTGACAGAATATGTGTTGCTGTGCACCTCATTTTTGACCGCATTCTGGATATCCGGTGTACATGGAAAATGGAGAAATATTTGTTCTTTTGTATTCACCTTTGGATATGCATGCACGGATGAGTTTCATCAGTTATTTGTACCTGGGAGAGCAGGACAGTTTCGAGATGTTTTGATAGACAGCAGTGGAGCCTTGGTATTGAGTCTCATTGTTGTACTGGTGATGTATACAAGAAGAAAGCGTGTTTCTGCAAATCAGAAATAACGATAATTGGATAAAAAAGAAAAAAATTTTGATACATATAAAAAACAGGAAAATCCATGGAGAACAGTTTCGGGATGTTTTTCGTGAAGAAATAGAGGAGAAGAAAAACTATGGATACAGAATTTCGTTTACTATATCCGAAAGGATACAAAGAATCTGATCAGGCGCGCATGAAATCTTATGATTTTATCACGTCGTTACAGATCGATGATATGGTGGTGCTTCAAAATGACCGGTATCGTGGCTATTCAGAGCTGACATTGGAAAAGTTTTTTTCCACAGATCCGGAAGTGTTAGAATATCGGCAGGCAATCGTGGAAGATTTGGTGAAGCATCCAAAGTTGTATCAGGCGTTTTGCAGTTCGGTGTCAGAAATTCAGAATGTCAGTGAATTGCGTCGGGTGCTGAGCAGCGATTTCTCTGTGGATTCGGCATTGAGTGCGGTGCGCTACTTGGAGATGTATGAAGAACTGGTGGATCTGTTTGCAAATGTATTTTCGGAGATTGAGAAAGATTCGGGGGCGGATATTGCATCGGATGGCATGAAAAATTTCCGGGAACTGGTATACAGTGTGGCAAAGAGTGAGGAATATCTGAATCTGAAACGGGAAATGGAAGCCACCGGCAAGAATTTTGGTTATCTGAAAAGTGTGACCATTGGAATTAATCTGGATGACAACCTGCGACCGAAGGAAGCAGGAATTATTTCCGTCAATGAAAAAGAATTTTCTGCGGGAAGCATTATTGACAAGCTGATGAAACATCGTCTGACGGATCGGCAGGTGATGATGACTCCGTTGTATCCGTTGCAGAAAGGATTGCACGGGGAAGAACAGAAAGCGATTAATTATGCGATGGGAAGTGCGCTGCAGACGATTTTTGAGAAGCCGCTGCGCTCTTTTGAACCGATGATCCAGAATTATTATAAGGCAAATACAGCGGTGTTTGCGGCACTTCTGGACGATATCCGATTTCTGACCGCAGGTGTGAAATTTATTTTGGATATGAAGGAGAAAGGCTTTGAAATGTGCCGTCCACAGATCTGTCCGGTAAAGGAACGGGTGTGTGAACTGGAACAGGTGTACAATCCAATGCTTGCCATGCGTGGGGTGGAGAAAACGGTAGTTTCGAACCGTTTTGAGCTGGATGATAATGGGCGTTTTTATCTGGTGACGGGACCAAATCATGGCGGTAAGTCTATTTTTGCATATTCGATTGGGATGGCACAGGCATTGTGTCAGCTTGGACTTTTTGTGCCGGCACATCGGGCAAAAATGAGCCCGGTGACCGGGATTTTTACCCATTTTCCGGTTTCGGATGAGAATAATTATGGAAAAGGACGGTTGGAGAGTGAGTGTGCCCGCCTCAGTAAAATCTTAAAACAGTTATCGGATACGGACATGCTTTTGATGGATGAATCTTTTTCCAGTACCAGCGGACTGGAGGCAGGCTATATTGCATCGGAAGTGTTGACCGGAATTGGTGTCATCGGATGCTGTGGTTTATTTGTAACGCATATTCATGATCTGCCGATGAAAGTTCAGGAATACAATTCTTATCCGGGAAACCGAAGCAAGATTGACAATCTGGTGGCACAGATGGATAATGTGGAGCAAGGTGTCAGAAGTTACCGAATCCGTCGGACGACACCGGATGGACTTAGCTATGCCAGAGATATTGCGGCACGGTATGGTCTGAATCTGGAGGAAATCTGCGGGAAGACAGAAGAAAAGTCAGAGTAAATTTGCTCAAAGATGCATAAAATTTGCGCAAAAGGGAAGTTATGTGGACTTTACAAGTTTTTTTGCCCGTATTAAAATGAAGAAGAACGGGGCATCGGGTAAATATTGTCAGGATATCAGAATTTCGAACTATCAGAGGAATAGGATCAGGATATTAGATTTTCACAATATCGGATGATTTTATATTTCAAAACCGATGATCTGTAACTGAATGAGAAGCATGAGGAGGAAAATATCATGATTAATGCAGCTTTTATTTATGTGGCACCGGGACAGAACCCACAGGAGCAGAAAGCAGTGATTCCATCTGAGACACTTACGTTACATGTTGTAGGATGCTCTACTTATGAGCAGGCAGAGGCAGCTGCGAAGGAACTGGTTGCAAACGGATGTGGTGCCATTGAGTTATGTGCAGGTTTTGGTAACGAAGGAATTGCACGGATCAAGAAGGCAGTCGGACCGGAGATCCCGGTAGGAGCTGTAAAATTTGATTATCATCCGGCTTTCGGATTCAAGAGCGGAGATGAATTATTCCAGTAAAGCGGAAGAAAGCATTTCCGGAAGGCATGTGCAGGCTGAGATCATGCAAGCAGGTGCTGAACCATTAAAATACTAGAAAAGAGTTTTGATTGGAAGATATCATGCAGGATCCGGTCAGAACTCTTTTTTGTGTGCATTGCTTTATCTCAGTCGAGAAGACTCCCACTTCTGCAAGTGGTGAGTAATAACAAGTTTTTTTCAGTGGGAGTACAATCTCCAACTGAGATAAACGCTCCGCGAAGATGTGCAGTGATTCTGAGAAGAATATGTCAGCTTTCGCTGACCAGAATCACGCACCAAGTCTCACGAGCGTTCGACTTGAATTTTAGAAGAATAGGAGCAGGAAAAGTTCCTTTTTTGGCAACTTTTGGGTGAACAGTTGTTTTTTCTCATAGTGTATGTTACTATTTGTAGTACTGATGAAAATTATGTATGAGAGTTAAGAGAGAAAAAACGGAGGAATGAAAATTTGAGTAAAGTAGCGATTGTGACAGACAGTAACAGTGGAATTACTCAGGCACAGGCAAAAGAACTTGGAATCCGCGTCATGCCGATGCCGTTTTATATTAATGAAGAAATGCTTCTGGAAGATATTGATCTGACCCAGAAACAGTTTTATGAGAGATTGACAGAAGGTGCAGATATTCATACATCCACCCCTGTTTTGACAAATTTTACCGATCTTTGGGATGAACTTTTAAAGGACTATGATGAGATTATTCACATTCCGATGTCCAGCGGTCTTTCCAGCACCTGTGCGACAGCATCTATGCTGGCTCAGGATTATGATGGAAAGGTTTTCGTAGTAGACAATCAGCGTATTTCCGTAACACAGCGCCAGTCAGTCATGGATGCTATGGAGCTTGCAGCAGCAGGAAAATCCGGTCAGGAGATTTACGACAAACTGATGGAGAATAAGATGGAGTCCAGTATTTACATTATGCTGGATACCTTATATTATCTGAAAAAAGGCGGTCGTATCACACCGGCGGCAGCAGCACTTGGTACTTTGCTGAAACTGAAACCGGTTTTGCAGATTCAGGGTGAGAAGCTGGATGCCTTCGCAAAAGCAAGAACTGTAAAACAGGCGAAAAATATCATGATCAAGCAGATCAAAGATGACTGCGAGCATCGTTTTGGTTCCGCAGATGGTACTGGCGTGCACATTTCCATGGCATATACCCATGATCTGGAAGCAGCAGAGGAGTTTAAAAAGGAAGTGCAGGAAGCATTTCCAAATCATGAGATCGTGTTGAATCCATTATCCTTAAGTATTGCATGTCACATCGGACCGGGTGCTCTGGCAGTGACAGCGACAAAAGCAATTGAGGTGGACGCATAATGGTAGATTACGAGAAATTGAAGCAGGCTCGAAACATGGGCTTTATTAAACATATCGGGGTTGAGACAGTAGAACTCCGGGAAGGATATGCAAAAGGTGAGATTGTTCTGGATGAGCGTCATGCAAATCCGATTGGTTCTACACATGGCGGTGTACTTTTTACACTGGTAGATACTGTTGGTGGTGCGGCAGCTACAAGCCGTGGCAGATATGTGACGACGGTATCCGGTAATATCAACTATCTGCGTCCGGCAATGAACTGCAAAAAACTGATCGGAGAATCACGCGAGATCAAGATCGGTAAAAAAATGTGTGTGTATGATGTTATGATCACGGATGAGAATGATCGTGAGATCGCAAAAGCCACTATGACATATTTTTATCTGGACAAGATCAATGCAGAGGATTTTGTGAAATAAGAATCGTATCAATCAGATAAAATAATGAATAAATATTAGTTTTGCTTATAAATTGGCGTTATATATTAGAAAAAAGATTTTACATCTTGTATATTATCGTGTATAATCATAAAGTAAAACGGAAAATAAAAAAGACAGGTTTTACACCTGTCTTTTATAATGCCGAAGGAGGAATCTGTAATTATGGTAAAAGCTGTAGTAGGAGCAAACTGGGGAGATGAGGGAAAAGGTAAAATCACCGACATGTTGGCAAAAGAGGCAGATATTATTGTTCGTTTCCAGGGTGGCGCAAATGCAGGCCATACCATCGTGAACAATTATGGTAAATTTGCACTTCACACACTTCCGTCAGGATGTTTTTATGGACATACAACAAGCATTATCGGTAACGGTGTAGCGTTAAATATTCCGGTACTGTTCAAAGAGATCCAGGACATTGTGGCAAAAGGTGTGCCAATGCCAAAAATTCTTGTATCTGACCGTGCACAGATGGTTATGCCATACCATGTGTTATTTGATCAGTATGAGGAGGAGCGTCTGGGTGGTAAATCATTCGGTTCCACAAAATCCGGTATTGCACCATTCTACTCAGATAAATATGCAAAAATCGGTTTTCAGGTAAGTGAGTTATTCGACGAGGAGCTTTTAAAAGAGAAGGTTGTTCGTGTCTGCGAGACAAAGAACGTTACATTAGAGCATCTGTATCACAAACCACTGCTTGATCCGGATGAGTTATTAGAGACTCTGCACCAGTACAAAGAGATGGTAGAGCCGTATGTATGTGATGTATCTACTTATTTGTGGAATGCAATTAAAGAAGGCAAAGAGATTCTGTTAGAGGGTCAGCTTGGTACATTAAAAGATCCGGATCACGGAATTTATCCGATGGTTACATCTTCTTCCACGCTGGCAGCATATGGCGCAATCGGCGCAGGTATCCCGCCATACGAGATCAAGAAGATCATCACAGTCTGCAAAGCATACTCAAGTGCAGTAGGCGCAGGTGCATTTGTCAGCGAGATCTTTGGCGATGAGGCTGATGAGCTGAGAAGACGCGGTGGCGACGGCGGTGAGTTCGGCGCTACAACAGGCAGACCGAGACGTATGGGATGGTTTGACTGTGTGGCAAGTAAATACGGATGCCGTCTGCAGGGTGCGACAGATGTAGCATTTACAGTACTGGATGTACTTGGATATCTGGATGAGATTCCGGTATGTGTAGGTTACGAGATCGATGGCGAGGTAACCACTGAGTTCCCGACCACTGCAAAACTGGAGAAAGCGAAACCGGTATTAAAGACATTGCCGGGATGGAAATGCGATATCCGCGGAATCAAAAAATATGAAGATCTTCCGGAGAACTGCCGTAAATACGTAGAGTTTATTGAGGAACAGATTGGATTCCCAATCACTATGGTTTCTAATGGACCGGGCAGAGAAGATATTATTTACAGATAAACATAATGTAAAGATGAGAGGGAGCAGCTGAGAAATCAGCTGCTCCTTTTTACAATATTACGGGAATTTCTGCATGATTGTAAACCCTATTTTTACCATAGGAATAAAACACAAGAAAAAGACGGTTGCTTTGTGTAATATTATGAAAAAAAGTAAAAATGTGTTGTAAAAAATGTAAAAAACGTTCATAAAACATAAAAATACACTTTAAAAATTAGTAAATGTGCAGTATAATATATACATTACCTGTAATAATTAATATACTTATTAGAAGCAGGGGATATATATTATTTTTAGAGGGGGATATGAAGTGGAAAAAGAAATTATTGCTATGCTGCTTGCTGGTGGACAGGGCTCGCGATTATATGCACTGACACAGAAACTGGCAAAACCGGCAGTTCCGTTTGGTGGAAAATATCGTATTATTGATTTCCCGTTATCCAATTGTGTCAATTCAGGTATCGACACGGTAGGTATCCTGACACAGTATCAGCCGCTTGTGCTGAATGAGTATATAGGAAATGGACAGCCATGGGATTTGGACCGTTTGAATGGAGGTGTTCATGTTCTCCCGCCATATCAGAAAGCATCTGGCTCTGACTGGTACAAAGGAACAGCGAATGCGATTTGCCAGAATATCTCGTTTATTGAGCGGTATGATCCAAAATACGTGATCATCCTTTCCGGGGACCAGATCTGCAAGCAGGATTATAACGATTTCCTTGAATTTCATAAGAAAAAAGGCGCTGAGTTCAGTGTGGCAGTTATGGAAGTGCCTTGGGAAGAAGCATCCAGATTTGGTCTGATGGTTACAGATGAGAATGACAAGATCACAGAGTTTCAGGAGAAACCGGCGAATCCGAAATCAAATCTGGCATCCATGGGTATCTATATTTTTAATTGGGATATATTACGCAAGTATCTGCTCGAGGATGAGGCTGATCCGGAATCCGAAAATGATTTTGGTAATAATATTATTCCAAATTTACTTCGGGATGGCAGAGATATGTATGCATATCGTTTTAATGGCTACTGGAAGGATGTAGGAACTATTTCTTCTCTGTGGGAAGCTAATATGGAGGTTCTGGATCCGCAGCACAGTGGTATCGATCTGTTTGAGGATGACTGGAAGATCTACAGCCGAAACAGTGGTATGACCGGTCACAAGATCGGCATGCATGCACAGATTGAAAATTCTATGATCACAGACGGATGTCGGATCGACGGTGATGTGGAGCATTCCGTATTGTTTGCCGGCGTTAAAGTTGCAACGGGTGCAGTGGTAAAAGATGCTGTTGTTATGGGTGGAACTGTGATCAAATCCGGAGCAGTAGTAGAACATTGTATCATTGGCGAAAATGCAGTCATTGGTGAAAATGCGAAGGTTGGTGTCGTAAAAGAAGGCGAAGAAAAAGGTGTTGCAACCATTGGACCGGGTGTATATGTGGGCGATGGAGCAACCGTTGGTTCCAATGCTATGGTACGAGAAAATGTAAAGGATGGTGAAGAAGAATGGTAAAGTCTAATACAAGCGCGCTGGGAATTATTTTCCCGAATTACTATGATTCTCTTGTCCCGGAAATGGTCAGCGAGCGACTGATGGGATCCGTTCCTTTTGCAAGCCGTTACCGTATGATTGATTTTGTGCTGTCCAGCATGGTAAACAGCGGAATCAACAACGTATCCGTACTGGTTCGTGAGAAATACCATTCTCTGATGGATCACCTTGGTTCCGGTCGTGAGTGGGATCTGGTTCGTAAAAACGGAGGCCTGACAATCTGGCCACCATACGCAGAGAAAGGAATGCATCTGTATGATGGACGTATCGAGGCGCTGAATCATACACTTTATTATCTGGAAAAACAGAAAGAGAAATATGTCATTATTGCAGATACGAATATCGCTGTTAACTTTGATTTCAAAGATTTTATTAATGAGCACAAAGAGAGCGGTGCAGATGTGTCTGTTGCCTATACCGTGCAGGAAATTCCGGAAGGACTGGTGAATGCACAGAATTCCAGAAAGGATATGTTCTATACTTTTAAACTGGAAGATGGCCGTGTAAAGAATTGGTATATTAATCGCAAGGAAGATGGCCTGCAGAATCTTAGCATGAATATTTACTGTTTTGACAGAGAATATCTGATCAATCTGGTAAATGAGGCTTATGTGCATGGACAGACTTATCTGGAGCGCGATGTGTTATCCAATGAAGTAGACGCGATTCATATCCATGGCTATAAATATGAAGGTTATTATGCACGAATCTGTGACAGAAAGAGCTTTTTCGAGGAGAACATGAAGCTTCTGAAGGATGAAAATCTGGAAGGACTGTTTGCGGGGGGACAGATTTATACAAAATTACGCGATGACAACCCGACAAGATATATTGCAGGTGCAACCGTAAAAAATACGATGGCAGCAGATGGATGTGTCATTGAGGGAACAGTTGAAAACTGTATTTTATTCCGTGGCGTTAAGATTGGCAAAGGTGCAGTGGTGAAAAACTGTGTGCTGATGCAGGATACCGTTGTGGGGGAGAACGTAAAAGCAGAATATGTGATTACAGATAAAGATGCTGTAGTTACTGCCGGAAAAGAAATTAAAGGAGCAGATACCTTTCCGTTATATATTGCAAAATATCAGAAGGTATAAAGTGAAAACAACAGCAGATACTTTGACTGCAGTAGATACGAAGCTGTGTGGTGAGAAATTACCACACAGCTTATTTTTGTAAAAATTTACAGGTAATAGGTAATGAACGGTTTTGTTGCTTTTGTTCGGTATTGCCTGTTGCAGCGTGAAAAAAGATTTGACAGAGTGCCGGGGAAATGCGCTATAATAGAAAAGCATGTTTGAAAAGAAAAACAAAGGAAAATGATAGAACGGAGCAGTATTATTTATGGAACGAAATCTTACAACGGGAAGTGTGTTAAAAAATATCTTATATTTTTCACTTCCGTATCTGTTATCTTATTTTTTACAGACATTATATGGTATGGCAGATCTGTTCATTATTGGACAGTTTGACGGAGTAGCAAGTACGACGGCAGTATCTGTCGGCAGTCAGGTGATGCATATGATCACCGTTATGCTGGTGGGACTGGCAATGGGAACGACGGTTACCATCGGGCAGGCGGTCGGCGCCAACAACCAGGAAAAAGCATCCAAAACGGTTGGAAACACCGTCGTGTTATTTATGGTACTTTCGGTTGTACTGATGGCAGTGTTGCTGCTTTTGGTTCATCCGATCGTAGCGATTATGTCGACACCGGAAGAAGCCGTGGCAGGAACCGTATCTTATCTGACCATCTGTTTTATCGGAATTCCGTGTATTACAGCATATAACATTATCAGTTCGATTTTCCGCGGACTGGGAGATCCCAAGAGCCCGATGTATTTTATTGCGATCGCCTGCGTGGCAAATATCGGTCTGGATTATCTGTTTATGGGAACCTTTCGCATGGGACCTGCAGGTGCAGCACTGGGAACGATTCTGGCGCAGGCATTAAGCGTTGTGATCGCGTTGCTCATGACCCTGAAACGGAAAATGATCACGGTGACAAAGACGGATTTTCTCCCACAGAAAGAATCCATGGGGCAGATTGCCCGGATCGGCATTCCAATTGCTTTGCAGGATGGACTGATTCAGGTTGCATTTATCGTTATTACGATTATCGCTAATCGTCGTGGCCTGAGTGATGCGGCAGCGGTTGGAATTGTGGAAAAGATCATCAGCTTCTTATTCCTGGTACCGTCGTCTATGTTATCCACGGTTTCTGCACTGGGGGCTCAGAATATCGGTGCAGGAAAAACGGAGCGGGCGATTCAGACCTTGCGCTATGCAATATTTATTACGGTAGGATTTGGTGTGATCATATCTGTGATCATTCAGTTTGCAGCAGCACCGGTGGTGGGACTGTTTACCACAGATGCGGCAGTCGTTGTACTTGGTACACAGTATATCCGAGGTTATATCTGGGACTGTATTTTCGCAGGTATCCATTTCAGCTTCAGTGGATATTTCTGTGCCTGCGGCAGATCAGAACTGTCCTTTATTCACAATATCACGGCAATTGTGCTGGTACGTGTGCCGGGGGTTTATCTGACTTCTAAAATGTTTCCGGATACACTGTTCCCTATGGGACTGGCGACCGCAGCGGGATCATTGACATCTGTAGTAATCTGTCTGATTGCATTTTCTTATTTACGCCGCAGACAGTAACAATATATGATGAATTTATGGTATAAATATGTGCTACTACTTGATTTTTATCAGTAAAAAATACTATAATACTAGGATAACATAGGTTTATAGCAAAATGTTTGCTTTGTTATAATCCGAAGGATTCTTAAATAGTATGATAAAAGGAGACGTAGCCTTTGAATAAAAAAGCAATAATCGCAATGAGCGGCGGCGTTGATTCCAGCGTGGCCGCTTTTTTGATGAAAGAAAAAGGATATGAGTGCATCGGCGCTACCATGAAGCTGTTTCAGAATGAGGATGTGGTTGTATGCAGAGAGCATACCTGCTGTTCTTTAGACGATGTGGAAGATGCCAGAAGTGTAGCCCGTGCACTTGAGATGCCATATTATGTGTTTAACTTTTCTGACCGTTTCAAAGAAGAAGTTATGGAAAAATTCGTATGTTCCTATGAAAACGGATGTACGCCGAATCCATGCATCGACTGCAACCGTTATCTGAAGTTTGAAAAATTATTTCAGCGTGCAAAAGAGCTGTCCTATGATTATGTGGTGACCGGTCATTATGCACAGATCGAATATAATGAGGAAACCGGACGTTATTTATTGAAAAAATCCGTAGATCTGAGCAAGGATCAGAGCTATGTTCTGTATTCTCTGACACAGGATCAGCTGGCGCATGTGCAGTTCCCGTTGGGTGGCATGCACAAGACAGATGCCAGAGAGATTGCGGAGACACAGGGATTCATTAATGCCAGAAAGCATGACAGTCAGGATATCTGTTTTGTTGTAAACGGAAAATATTCGGATTTTATTGAGCAGTATCGCGAAAAGACGTATCCGGAGGGAGATTTTGTAGATCTGGAAGGCAATGTGTTAGGACGCCACAAAGGAATCATCCGTTATACCATTGGACAGCGAAAGGGACTTGGTCTGTCTTTAAAAGAGTCCATGTACGTTGTTGCAGTTGATCCAGAGAAAAATCGGGTCATCTTGGGAAGAAATGATGATCTGTTTTCCAGAGAATTTGTGGCAAATGATGTGAATCTGATTGCTGTGGATCATATCGAAGGGGAAATGCGCGTGAAAGCCAAGGTTCGTTATCGACATGAGGAGCAGTGGGCGACGGTAACGCAGCCGGAACCGGACAAGATCCGCGTCGTATTTGATGAGCCGCAGCGTGCGATTACCTGTGGTCAGGCAGTTGTTTTATATGACGGAGATGTGGTTGTCGGTGGAGCAACAATTATTGAGACGGAGATTGCAAAACGCTACAGCTAGAAGACGTTGATAGGTAGTTGGAAAATATTGATAAGTGAACATTTTGATATTTTGGTACTGGATGTTGAAGAAGAAAATCCGGTAAAAATCCGACTATTAAAGTAAGAAAATGTATGAAGTAAAAAGGGTTATAAAAGGGGAAGTAAGGCAATGAATGCAGCACAGAAATTAATCAGGGAACATAATTTAACCAGAGAAGAATTTGTGGAACTGATCAAAATGGCAGATGATCCGCAGGTGGATGCGCTGTTGGCAGCAGAAGCTGTCCGCATCCGAAAAGAGGTCTATGGCACTGATGTGTATACAAGAGGTCTGATCGAGTTTACGAATTACTGTAAAAATGACTGTTATTACTGTGGAATCCGCAGAAGCAATCAGAATGCAAAACGGTATCGACTGACAGAGGATGAGATTTTAGCCTGTTGTGAGAATGGATACGAGTTAGGTTTTCGTACTTTTGTTCTGCAGGGCGGTGAAGATCCGTATTATAACGATGACCGTATGGTGGATATTGTGAAAAAGATTTGTGCCGGTTATCCGGACTGTGCGATTACATTATCCATTGGTGAAAAATCCTATGAAAGTTATAAACGATTCAGGGAAGCAGGTGCAGATCGTTATCTGCTTCGGCATGAGACAGCAAACGATGCACATTACCGAAAACTGCATCCGGAGGAGATGAGTCTGGCAGTGCGCAAGCAGTGTCTGTATGACTTAAAAGAACTTGGCTATCAGGTTGGCGCAGGATTTATGGTAGGTTCGCCGGAACAGACCGCAGAGACGCTTGCGGATGATCTGGTATTTTTAAAAGAACTGGAACCACAGATGGTCGGTATCGGTCCGTTTATTCCGCATCATGATACTATGTTTGCAGAGGAGCCGTCCGGAAGTGTTCCGCTGACGTTATTTTTACTGTCAGTGATTCGTATCATGCTGCCGCATGTACTGCTTCCGGCAACTACGGCGCTTGGAACCGCAGATCCGCTTGGCAGGGAAAAAGGATTGCAGCATGGCGCTAACGTCGTAATGCCAAACCTGTCACCGGTGAAGAACCGCAAGCAGTATGATCTGTATGATAATAAGATCTGTACCGGAGAAGAAGCGGCAGAATGTCGTGGATGTTTGGGCCGCAGAGTGGAAAGTGTCGGATATGAACTGGTCAGAGACCGTGGGGATTTCCGGTAACAGATTTATAAAAATGATTGTCTGGAATGGATATAGGAATGATGGAAACGTGAAAATGAGTTCCGAGAAAAAGATGATATAAAAATCAGAAAGCTATTTCTAATCCGAGAATATAGAAAATAAATTGATTGAGAAAGAAAAAGGTGAACAGTATGTCAGATATGAGCAGAAATATGGAAGGAAGAGAAGCGAAAGAAATTCTGGATTCCATCCTTGCCGATTATGAGCTGGATCGTACCATTGATAAAATGGAAGATTTTTATGATCAGCCAAATAAAGAAGTTATTATTGATATTATTGAAAAATTAATGAAAATTATTTATCCGGGTTATTACAGAGACCGTGCATACAAAAGCTATCATGCAAACCATCATTTATCAACTTTGATCGAGGATGTGTTGTATCGTCTCAGCCGGCAGATTGCAAAAGTTTCCAAGTTCTGTCCAAAGCTGGATGGAAAATGCCGGGAGCAGATTGAAAAAGAAAGTTACGAGATTACCGTAGATTTCCTGCGTCAGATTCCGAAGATCCGTGAATATCTGGAAGGGGATCTGCAGGCAGCCTTAGAGGGAGATCCGGCAGCAAACAGCTACGGTGAGATCATTCTGGCTTATCCGGGATTATTTGCCATTACCATCAACCGTCTGGCACATGAGCTGTTTATCCGTTCTGTGCCGTTGATTCCGCGTATTATGACAGAGTATGCACACAGTATAACCGGAATTGATATTCATCCGGGTGCAACAATCGGAAAACATTTCTTTATCGATCATGGTACCGGTATTGTAGTTGGTGAGACAACGATTATTGGTGACAATGTAAAAATTTATCAGGGTGTTACCCTTGGCGCGCTGTCTACCAGAGGTGGTCAGAAGCTGAAAAATGCAAAACGTCATCCTACCATTGAGGATAATGTGACGATTTATTCCGGGGCTTCCATTCTTGGCGGTGAGACGGTTATTGGAAGAGATTCTGTCATTGGTGGTAATGCGTTTATTACGAAATCTATTCCGGCGGGAACGACTGTCAGCATTAAAGGACAGGAATTGCAGTTCAAGCAGGGTGGAAAGACGACCATGGAGATCAGTAATTTAGATCAGGATGAGAACTGGGTTTATATTATATAAAACGTTTTCGGGTAATTGTGTGGTTTTGGTATTTAGGTAGTGAAGGCGCCAGTCATCAATCTTACCTCTGCAGCTAACAATCGCTTGCCGAGGAAAGATTGCCTGCCTGGCACCATATATGTTTTGCTAACCATAAATTCACGTTACAATACAAAACTACGTAAATAACTAAGGTTGTTTTTTATTGTAACGGTAAATGTGTGTGATGTCACGAAGTGCTGTGTGGCGCAAAAATTTACAAATATCTCTGTGTGAATTGAGAACTTCTGTATTTTTTCTCAAGGAGCGATTGTTAGCGGCTGAGACAAAATACAGAAGTTCGCTCTAATACCTAAAAAGTAAATTTTAAGCCACACAAATATAAAATAAAAAACAGGAGGAACCCAACAATGAGTTTAATTGATACACAGTTTCGTGTAGACGAGAGTAAATGTGTGGGCTGTGGTTTGTGTCAGCTTGCCTGTCCGTCTATGCTGATTGAAATGAATGAACATAAAAAACCAGGCCTGAAACCGGTAAAAAGCATGGACTGGTATGGTTGCTGGGGCTGCCAACATTGTCTGACTGTCTGTCCGAACGGCGCAATCAGTGTACTTGGTAAAAAGCCGGAAGACAGTCTTCCTTTACCGAGTGATGCGATCGCTACGGATCTGGAGCGTCTGGTCTGCAGCCGCCGTTCCTGCCGTCATTATAAAGATGAAAATGTAGATTCGGAGCTTTTAAATGAACTGCTTGCAGCATTGGAGGCAACTCCGACTGGCGGAAATAAGCAGAAAATGGAGTTTACCGTTATTGATGATCGTGCAGAATTGGACAAATTGCGCGAGATGATCTGTGAGGGTGTGGAAGATCTGAAAAAACAGGGAATCTATCCGTATTCCTGGGATGAGGAATCCTACGCAATTATGGAATCCCGAGGACCGCAGGCCATGAACGGAGATATTTATTTCTGCTCTGCACCACATGTCATTATTCCACATATGCCGAAAAAGTTTGGTTCCGCAGCAGTGGAAGTGGGAATTACACTGGCTTATTTTGAACTGTTATGCGAGTCAAAAGGACTTGGCTGCGTGTACCTTGGTTTTCCAATGAATGTTATGAAACTGATGCCGGATGTATGGGCAAAACTTGGTATTCCGGAAGATCACTTCGTGGCAACGGCCATGGGATTCGGTTATCCGAAGTTTGACTATGCACGCGGGGCACAGAAGAGCGGAAAGCAGGAAATTCACCGCTTGAAATTCTAGCAGAAACAAGAGTTTTGCTGTTTCCATAAATAGTGAGATGGTGAGTTGAACTGCTTAGTATATAGCAAAATGCAATAAGAAAAGAACGATACAGAGGAACAATATCAAAAAGCAAATGATATTGTTCCTCTTTTTATTGACATTATTCCTGAAAATAAGGATACTAAAAGAACAAAAGCACATGGGAGGAACAGTTTTTGCATTTCTACATTACAGGAGATAAACACAAAAAATTTGACCGGGTGGAAGAATTCTGCCTGGAGTATCACACTACGACAGACGATGTTATGATTATCCTTGGGGACTCTGGTATTAATTACTGGCTGAGTCCGAAAGATGAAAAACTAAAAGAACGTGTTGCCAGAATACCGATTACCTGTTTCTGTATACACGGCAATCATGAAGGCCGGCCATGGGAATCTCCGGCGGATTACAAACTGGTGCCATGGCATGGCGGTCTTGTATACAAAGAAGAAAAATATCCGAATATTTTGTTTGCAAAAGACGGGGAGATTTATGATTTTAACGGAAAATCTGTGATGCCGATCGGTGGCGCCGGTACGGTAAACAAGGATTATCGCATCAGTCATGGACTTCAGTGGTTTGCATCGGAACAGCCGGACGATACGATTAAGCAGTTTGTGGAGCAACAGCTGGGAAAAGCTGGGTGGAAAATGGACATCATTTTGTCACATACTGTTCCAATTAAGGCTGAGCCAACCTGGGCGTTCAAGCCGCGAAAGGAACCGATTACTGTGGATAAAGGGACAGAAGAGTGGCTGCAGACGGTTTATGATCGTTTGGATTTTTCAGAGTGGTATGCAGGACATTATCATGTGGAGACAGAATCCATGGGGATTCGAATTATGTTTGAGGATTTTGATGAGATATAGCTGGATAATTAATAAGGAGAATAAAAAGTAAACCAATGGGTTAATGATTAGAAGAGAAAACTGGAGTATACTTGTCTTACAAATAGAATTTGCAATATACAGCACACCGAGGAATGAAAGAAATTATACGTCTTTTTTAGGCGTAAAATTCGTGGAAGTTAAGAAAGGATTGGATTTGTAACTTGCTAAAGAAAGATTCTGCGATTACATATCCAGGCTATTTACAAAAAGGTACGATGCGGTAGAACAGACACTAGGTGAGAAAAGAGGGTAGAGAAAAATGAAATATTATATCAGTGATCTGCATTTGTTTCATGAAAATGCGATCCATTTTGACCAGCGTCCCTTTGAGTCGGTGCAGCAGATGCATGATACGATTTTGAAAAACTGGAATGACCGGGTGATGAATGGCGATTATGTGTATATTTTGGGCGATGTGAGCATGCGGGGCAAAAACGAAGACCTGATTGCATTTGTTGCACGCCTGAAGGGCAGAAAGGTGCTGATCAGGGGAAATCATGATGATGTATCGGATTATCGTTATCAACAGCTGTTTGCAGAAATTTGTGATTATAAAGAGATTCATGATTCTGTTGGAAAAGAAAAGTTTGGCTTGGTGTTATCTCATTATCCGATTTTTTCATGGAAAAATATGGGGCGTGGAAAAATTTTATTATATGGACATACACATGTGAGTGCAGAAGATCAATTTTATCAGCAGTGTTTAAAACAGATGAAAGAGAATGACTGCCGTCATGTATATGATAAAGATTTGAGAGCATTCAACGTGGGATGTATGCTGTCTTATATGGATTATACACCACGAACCCTGGAGGAAATCATGACAGGCGCAGAAAAGTAGAGTTGGTAGGTACTTTTTTATGAGGAGAAATATATTATGTCAAACAAAACAATAAAACCTAAACAGGAAAAAATGATAGAACAGGTTATAGCGACTATGGCTGTAGAAAACATGATGTTATCACGCGATTGCTACAAAAATTTATGGGCTATGGCATCTGGTGAAAAGACTCGTGAACAGATTACTCATGAGATTACCGAGAAATACAAAAAGAAGGTGTTAGAAACGGGATGAGGCTTGGTGTTATCCCATTATCCGATTTTTCTGGAATATGAGACTGAGCAGAGTAGTAGCAATTCTGCTCAGTCTTTTGAACGCAGAATAAGCATTCCCCCGCTTCAAGTGCGTAGAGCACTAAGCGGTGGGTAGGGGGATGCTTATGTCAGTG